>Ga0315275_10000220_pt1 | contig 46658 bp, 44 predicted proteins | sample YL17G03_0_MG_FD_205557 | JGI IMG/M metagenome (GOLD analysis project Ga0315275, IMG submission 205557) | Sediment microbial communities from Yellowstone Lake, YNP, Wyoming, USA - YL17G03_0 | ecosystem: Environmental > Aquatic > Freshwater > Lake > Sediment | place: USA: Wyoming | collected... | reverse complement strand
TACCAGCCCGTCGGCTCAGAGTTCAAGTCCAACGACGCCTATCTCAGCTTCATCTCGCATTTCGCCCGCTATTTCACCGATGACCACATACCGATGGTGGTGGTCGGCACGCCTGTGCAGGACCTGCATCGCCCGAGCGGCGAGATGCTCTACTTCTGGGATTGGGTCTCCACCATCGACGCGTACCAGGGATACCTTGAGTATAACCCGTATACTCCGCGCCCGAGGCCTGCGAAGAGGAAATAGTGTTGTGCGAAGGGTAGTGTTGTGCGGAATATTCTCGGAATATTCTAGATATCCAGGTTCTGCACGAGCTTCGCGTTCTGCTCGATGAAGTCGCGCCGCGGCTCGACCTCGTCGCCCATCAGGATGGAGAACATCTGGTCCGCCTTGACAGCGTCCTCGATGCGTACCTGCTTGAGCCGGCGCGAGTCAGGGTTCATTGTGGTCTCCCAGAGTTGCTCCGGGTTCATCTCGCCGAGGCCCTTGTAGCGCTGGAGCACGACGCCCTGCATGCCGCCGAGCTCCGCGACGATGCGGTCTTTCTCCTTGTCGTCCTGCCCGTACCATTTCTGCTTGCCTTTGCGGATGAGGTAGAGCGGCGGCATCGCGATGTAGAGGTAGCCGTGCTCGATGATCGGCTTGAGGTAGCGGTAGAAGAGCGTGAGGTTGAGCGTGGTGATGTGGCTCCCGTCGACGTCGGAGTCCGCCATCAGGATGACCTTATGGTAGCGCAGTTTCTCGAGGCGGAACTCCTGCCCGACGTTCGTGCCGAGCGCCGCGATGATCATCGCGAGCTTGTCGCTGCCCAGCACCTTGCTGAGGCGCGCCTTCTCCACGTTGAGGATCTTGCCGAAGACAGGGAGTATCGCCTGGAACTCGCGCGAGCGCGCCATCTTCGCCGAGCCGCCGGCGGAGTCGCCCTCGACGACGAAGAGCTCGCACTTGGCCGGGTCCTTCTCCTGGCAATCGGCGAGCTTGCCCGGCAGCGATGCCGAGTCGAGCGCGGACTTGCGCCGCGTCATCTCGCGCGCCTTGGCCGCGGCCTCGCGCGCGAGCGCCGCCTGCACCATCTTCTCGACGACGAACTTGGAGACCGCGGGGTTCTCGGCGAAGTACGCGCTCAGCGCGTCGCCGGTCATCGTGTCCACGAGCCCCTTGACCACGCTGTTGCCGAGCTTGGCCTTGGTCTGCCCCTCGAACTGCGGCTCCGGCACGCGCACGCTGACCACCGCGGTCAGTCCCTCCGTCGTGTCGTCGCCCTGCAGCGAGGCGAGGTCCTTGGTGAACATCCGCTTCTCCTGCGCGTACTTGTTCACGCAGCGCGTGAGCGCGGTCTTGAAGCCCGAGAGGTGCGTGCCGCCCTCGATGGTGTTGATGTTGTTGACGAAGGAGAAGATGTTCTCGTTGTAGGTGTCGGTCCACTGCAGGCAGACCTCCATCTCGATGCCGTCCTTCGCCTTCATGAAATAGATGGGCGGGTGGAGCGGCTTCTTGCTCTTGTTGAGCCACTCCACGTAGCTGATGATGCCGCCCTCGAAGAAGAGTTCGGCGCGCTGCTGGTGCCGCTCCCGCTCGTCGGCCAATACGATGGTGATGCCCTTGTTGAGGAACGCGAGCTCGCGCAGCCGTTGCTGCAGGGTGTCGAAGCTGAACTCCAGGGTCTCGCTGAATATCTCAGGGTCTGGCCAGAAGCGCACTGTCGTGCCGTGCTCCTGCGTCTCGCCGGTGACTGTGAGATGCTGCGTGCAGTCGCCGCGCGCGAAGCTGATGATGTGGGCCTTGCCTTCGCGCTTGATCGTCACGTCCAACCGCAGGGAGAGCGCGTTGACGACCGAGACGCCGACGCCATGCAGGCCGCCCGAGACCTTGTATGACTTCTTGTCGAACTTGCCGCCGGCGTGCAGCTTCGAGAGCGCGACCTCCGCGGCAGAGACCCCGTACTGCGGGTGCAGGTCTGTCGGGATGCCGCGGCCGTTGTCCTCGACGTTGCAGGAGCCGTCGTTGTGGAGCGTGACGACGATGCGCGTGCAGAACCCCACCATGGCCTCGTCGATGCTGTTGTCGACCACCTCGTAGACCAGGTGGTGCAGTCCCCGCGGCCCGGTGCTGCCGATGTACATGCCGGGGCGCTTGCGCACCGCCTGCAATCCCTCGAGCACCTGGATGTTGGAGGCGTCGTACTTCTGGCCGGAGCCGCTCGGGGGCGTGCCGCCGCCGGCGTCGCTGTTCGTGCCCTGCGGCGCGTCGCCTCCCGTCGATGACGGGATGCTCTCGCGCGCGTGCTGTCCGGGCTCCATAGGGTCATCTCTCGACGGTAAAATCCGAATAAATCCTACGGTGATGGAACATCAGGGGGTTTATATTGGTTGCGGCGGATGCGTGTTCCCCTCTCGACGAGAAGCATTTTTAAGCGCTTGCTCGCTCCCGTCTTGCATGGACAGGTTCGGACGCGCCCTCTCGATAGCGACGCTGGTCACGGCGCTGGGAATCCCTTCATCGATCGCGCCCGACTCTCCGTTCGACTCTCCATCAAAACGCTCTGCGCGATACGAGGGAGACGCGATGCAGGATGTGGCATATGTGTCTCTGTTTCCAGCGGTATCCCTCCCTTCACCGGCGCCGGTCGTTCCCGCGCCCTCCTTCGACGAGCTGGTGCGCAAGGAGTGGAGCGCGCTGCGGGCGCGGGGGCTCAGGCTCGACACGCGGTACTTCAATCGCAAGGCGCAGGAGCCGCGCTCGCGCCCTATCGACATGGTCGTCCTGCACACCACAGAGTCAGGGGTGATGACCGTCGACAACCTCCTCTCCTTCCTGGGCGCGGCTGAGCTGTGTCATTACTGCATCACGCGCGACGGCGCCATCGCTCCTATCGTCTACTCCGGGATGCTCGCGACGCACGCGGGCGAGAGCGTCTGGAGTGGTGTATCCGAGGTCGACCACAACTCTATCGGCATAGAGATCCAGGCGCAGGTGATGCCGCGCAAGCAGAAGGATTCGAACGGGAGGTATGTGTTACCGATCACCGACCCGCAGTACGCCGCGCTCAAGATGCTCGTCGCGTATCTCGAAGAGAGATATGGTATTCCTCTGCAGCGCTTCCTCGGCCACGACCAGGTCGCATACTCCTCTCTCACGAACAGCCGCGGCCGCAAGTACGACCCCGGCCTCGATTTTTCGTGGGAAAAGGCGGGGTTGCCGGATAACTATGTTATTCCGGACCCTGATGTGCTGAGCGGCCGCGTCGGCGTCTCTCCGTATTCGGTGCGCAAGAGACAGGTGACTGAAGGGCAGCATGAGGCGAGCATTCTCTACAAGGTGTTGCGTAGCGCGACGAAGAGCGTTCGGTGAGCGGTTACACATGATACTATGGCATGACCGAGTTCGTCACGGCACGGCGGCGAAATGATGAGCAGAATGGCAGATGTTCAATTGCATGGGTTTTTTATCGACGACGGGCACGAAACTGCCGCAGCGCTTAAAAAACCCAAATAGAAATACCATGCTATAATTAGGAACGCTATAAAACCGTACGGGTATAGTGATGGGTTTGAAGCAGCGGATTGGAGCAGCAGCGGCATCAGGTGTTTTTCTAGCGTACGGACTGGGGTTGCATTACTATCTCAGGACCAACCCTGTGAAGGAGTACGCTGCGCGGCGTGCGGCGCTTGAGCAACGTTTGGCGCAGTACAAGGATGACAAAGACGGACCGCTGTACAGCCATGATGATATCACGCGGCTCTTCGCAATGAACATCACGCCAGAGTACATGGAGGCGGTGCACAACCTCGAGCTGCCGTCCGGGTCGGCGCTCACGGACAGCGTCGTCTCGCTGCATGATTATTGCCCGGTCGAGAAGCTGCGTTTCTACGCGACGTTCTGCAAGGAGGACGGCACGCCCGCGTTCTCTGTCATCGATGCGGCCCAGGCCGGGCAGGACAGGGTCCCGGATAGTGTCATAGGCCAGACATGGGCGTTATTCTCCGATTCCGCAATGAACATCCCCGGGCGGGCGATTATCGACGCGTACAAGACGCATCTGACCCCTGGGCGGGTCGAGCGGCTACTGCCGACTTTTGACAACTCCATCGCTGACGTGCTCCGCTGGTCCAATGCCGTGGCCAATACCAAGATGGACGAGCAGAGCGCTGACCTTCTGGCGCAGCAGCTCTCGGCCATGACCGTCATGGGCAAGCCTCTCTTCACCAACGAGCAGAAGGCGTTGTATGTGGAGCGCGAGGGCACGCTCGAGTACGCGCGACGGTTCGTGCGCGCCGCGGAGCGTTACCCCGATGTGCCGTTCTCCGGGATGAGCGTCATCCTCTATCGCCAGCTCGGCCTGGAGCCGAAGCAGGTCTTCAACCCGCGGCACACTTCGCGGCCGGGCGCTCTCGTCGTCTATCCTGCGTACGACCCTGACATGGGAGCGTTCTACAACCAGGTCTCCATAGACCGGCTCAAGGAGATACGCAAACTTTATGACACGCACATCTTCGTCGCGGAGAAGGATGCCGACCTGCTGCGCATCCGCGACCACCTCAAGAGGACGCACGCGCACCCATTGGACCTCGGTATCCTGAGCGGCCACGGCGACCCGGTGAGCATGTTCTTCAACGATGTGGGGCAGGAGGGATGGTTCTCGCTCAGCGACGTCCTCCCGGAAAGCCCCGGCTGCGACCTCGAGGAGACAGTAGAGCCCAAACTTTTCCTCGGGATCGCCAGCGCCCGCATGAACCAGTACAACACTACGGAGCGCTTCGACGTGAGCGATGAGCGTTTGCGCCCGTTCTTCGACATCTTCGGACAGAGAGCGACGATATTCCTGGACTCGTGCATGACCGCGACCGGAGGGCGAGATCTCCCCAACTTCGCTAATTTCGTGAAACGGCTCGCGGGAGGGCGCACCGTGTACGCGTCGAAGAAGTCGTTCAGCGCATCCGACATCCGCATCGAGAGCTATCATCCGTTCCGCATCCGCATCGTCCACAAGAGCGAGGTGGCGCGCGAGGTCGGCGGCAAGATCGTGAAGAAGACGGTCGAAGAGGACTACACATACATACGATAACGGCTTCTGCGCCGCTCAGGAGAACAGCCGCAGCGCGAGCAGCATCGCGAGCATGATGGCGAGCAGGACGAGGATGATGACTATCATGCGTCGCCTCTTGCGGAACTCCTCAGCGAGGCGCCTCTCCTCCCCTCGGTGCGCGCGCCATGTCCGCAGCGCCTCCTTGAACTCCCGAGTCCTTATCGTGTCAGTCCTCTGGATGCGCTCGAGGTCCTCCTTGCTGTACCGGAACTCCTTCGTGCCGCCGGTGGTGTGACGCTCAGGCATTCAGTTGACCTCTGTTATGCGCAACTCTCCCCTGCACTCGCTCTCCATGATGATATCATATGCTATGCGTACAGGCCTCTTGAACATCGGGCCGTCGAGCACGATGGTCTCGAACTCGCCGCCTTCGCCGGCGATGTTGATGCCGAGGCGCTTGTGCAGCGCGCCGAGCGCGTCGACGTCATCCATCGCCAGGCGCCGGCCGAGCCACTCCTTCGAGAGGCCGTCGGCCGCGATGCGCGTCATGCGCACGTCGAAACCGGCCGCGAGGACCTCGCGCATGTGCTGCTCCTGGTCCTTGTGCCAGAGCGGAGCGAAGGTCTCCAGGCCGAGGTCGGCGCATAGCCTGTTGATGCGCGCGTACTGGTAGTCGCTCGCGAGCGCGCCTGAAGCGATGCACTCCACGTCGCGCTCCTCCTTTGCTCTCTGCAGCAACGCTCTCAGGTCTTCCAGTTCCACCTCCTTCTCGCCTCGCGTCGTCCTGAAGAGGATAGGCAGCCCGAGGGCCTCCGCCTGCCTCTCGAGGAGCGCTCTGACAGGCTTCTGGAACATGTAGGAGTCGGGGTTCTCTGGCAGGAGCGAGAGGAGGCAGGCCACGTCGTGGCCCTGTTGTTTGCAGTGCCATAGCGTCATGGTACTGTCCTTGCCGCTGGAGTACAGGATCGCGGTGCGCATGGTGCTGAGGTGATGCCTACGCTTTATCTTTTTTTGGGGCGATAGTGGCCGTGGAGTTCGCACTGCGCCTCCGGCGCAACGGAGAGACGGTCGCGTCAAGGTCAATTCGCTTCGCGAATTGTCGCCGCGACCTTTCCTTCGCTCCAAGACGGCCTTTTCGAGGAGAGATTCTTGGAGAGCTTTCGTGTTGCCTATAGCGAAAACTATATAATGTGCTTTTTAAGTGAGTAGTCGTAAAAGGATGGTGAGCATGATGGTTCTTTCGCAAAAGGAGCTCCGCTGGGCTGAGGATTATTGGAAGGCGACGAACTATATCGCCGGCAGCGCGGTCTACCTCAAGGACAACTTCCTCCTCGACCGTCGGCTCAGGGCGGACGACGTCAAGGACGCGCTCCTCGGACACTGGGGGACGTGCCCTGGCCTGAACTTTGTCTACACCCACCTCAACCTCCTCATCACCAAGCACAAGGCCAAGACGCTCCTGCTCACCGGCCCGGGCCACGGCTTCGCCGCGATACTCGCCAACAACTATCTCGAAGGCAGCCTGCGGCCGTACTACCCCGGCCTCACGCCGGACAAGGAGGGGCTGAGCGACCTCATCCACTCCTTCTGCTGGCCCGAAGGGTTCCCCAGCCACCTCAACCCCGGCGTGCCCGGCTGCATCCACGAGGGCGGCGAGCTCGGCTACGCCCTGGGCACCGCATTCGGCGCGGCGCTCGATAACCCCGACCTCGTGGTCGTGGCGATCATCGGTGACGGCGAGGCCGAGACCGGCCCGACCGCGACCGCATGGCACAGTAACAAGTTCCTCAACCCCAAGACCGACGGCGCCGTGCTTCCCATCCTGCACCTCAACGGCTACAAGATCAGCAACCCTACCATCTACGGAACGATGTCAGACGCCGAACTGAAGGCGCTCTTCACCGGCTACGGCTACGAGCCGAAGTTCGTCGGCCCCAGCCATCGGCAGATGGCGGCCACGATGGAGTGGGCGTACCAGCGCATCCGCGCCGTCCAGGCGGCCGCCCGGAAGAACGGTCGCAACGCCAAGCAACCGCTCAAGCCGAAGTGGCCGGTCATCATCATGCGCACGCTCAAGGGATGGAGCGGTGTCAAGGTCCTGGACGGCAAGAGGTACGAGGGCAGCTACCGCAGCCACCAGGTGCCGGCCAAGGACGCGAAGACCAACCCGCGAGCGCTCGCCGCGCTCGACAAGTGGTTGCGCAGCTACAAGCCGCACAAGCTCTTCCCGAATGGGGTATTGCGCAGCGACCTGCTCGCCTATGTGCCGCAGGGCGACTACCGCGTCGGCTCGAGCCCTTACGCGCTGGGCGGCAACCTCCGCAAGGACCTGCTCCTGCCGAACATCAAGAAGTTCGAGGTGCCGATCAAGCGGCGCGGCGCCACCATGAGCGGCAGCATGCCGGTGCTGGGCCGGTACCTCAAGGACGTCTTCGTTCTGAACGCGAAGAACCGGAACTTCCGCATCTTCAGCCCGGACGAGCTCGAGTCGAACCGGCTGCACGCCGTGCTCGAAGCCGTGCACCGCGCCTATGTCTGGCCGCACAGCAAGGATGACGATACGCTCGCGCCCGATGGCCGCGTGATGGAGATCCTGTCGGAGCACACCTGCCAGGCGTGGCTGCAGGGCTACACACTCACCGGGCGCTATGGCATCTTCCCGAGCTACGAGGCGTTCCTGCCCATCGTGGAGTCGATGACGAGCCAGTACCTGAAGTTCCTGCAGATGAGCACGGAGAAGGAATGGCGCACTCCGGTGCCGCCGCTCATCTACCTGCTCACCAGCGTCTGCTGGCGCCAGGACCACAACGGCTTCAGCCACCAGAACCCCGGCTTCATCAACACATTCCTGAACAAGGCGCGCGAGCAGAAATTGATCCGCATCTACCTGCCGGCGGATGCGAACGGCCTGCTCGTGACAGTGGAGCACTGCCTGCAGACCAAGAACCGCGTCAACATCATCGTCTCGGACAAGCAGCTCATCCGCCAGTGGCTCACCTACGAGGAGGCGCTCGACCAGGCCAGGGTGGGCGCGGCCGTGTGGGAGTTCGCGAGCCACGACGACCCGGACGTGGTCATCGCGACGTGCGGCGACTACCAGACGCAGGAGGCGCTCGCGGCCCTCCACATGCTGCGCCGCGTCATCCCCGAGCTGCGCGTACGCTTCGTGAACGTGAGCGAGCTCAACGTGCTCGGCAAGGAGGAGTTCTACGGCAACAGCCTCGACGACCTCACATTCCGGAACATCTTCACGGACGACCGTGACGTCATCTTCACATTCCACGGCTACCCCGGCGCGATTAAGCAATTGCTCTTCGACAGGCCGAACACGCACCGCTTCCGCATCTACGGGTACGTCGAGCAGGGCACCACGACCACGCCGTTCGACATGTTCCTGCGCAACAACGTGAGCCGCTACCACCTCGCCATCCGCGCGGTCCGCCACGCGTCGAAACACAACCCCCGCGTCGCCATCCACGCGAATGCCCTCATCGCGGGCTTCGAGGCGAACATCACGGAGCACCGCGCCTACATCGTCAAGCACGGCCACGACCAGCCGGACGTCAACAGCTGGAGCTGGGAGTGAGCCCTTAACTTTTTTTATCGCTTAATAAGTTATACGCAATAGCGCCGCCTTGGTCGGGGACCGCAATCTGGAGAGCAAGCGTGCAGCACGCTCGGTGGTGTGCAGAGCATGCCCTTCCTCCCTCTGACCGCGGCGCGAAGGAGCAGCACGACCGCCGCAGCACAGGAGCAGACATGGCATCCCCACACGCGCTCATTGTCAACGCCGGTAGCTCGAGCGTCAAGTTCACGCTCTACGAGAACAACCGCATCCTGCTCGACGGCGTCATCGACCGCATCGGCACGAGCACCGGCGCGACGCTCGAGGTCACCACAGGGGGCAAGAACACGCCGGAGAAGGACGCGAAGCCCGTGCCGGTGGCCAATCACCGCGAGGCGGGCATGCTCCTGCACGAGCTCACGAAGGGCTACCATCTCGACCTGGTCGTGCACCGCGTCGTGCACGGCGGCCACCACACCACGCCGGCGGTCATCACGCCGCAGTTCATCGAGGAGATCAAGCACCTGGCGCCGCTCGCGCCGCTCCATCTCCCGCCGGCGATAGCGATCATCGAGCTCTTCGCCGAGCGTAACCACGCGACCGGCGTCGCGTGCTTCGATACCATGTTCCATGCTACCATGCCGGCGGTGGCGAAGACCTACGCCATCCCGCAGGCGCTCGCGAAGAAGTACGGCATCGTCCGCTACGGGTTCCACGGCCTCGCGCATCAGGCGATGGCCGAGGCCGCGGCGAGGCTCGCGAAGCGGCCGCTCCAGCAGCTGCGCATCATCACGTGCCAGCTCGGTAATGGTGTCAGTGCCTGCGCCATCAAGAACGGGAAGTCCATCGACACGAGCATGGGGTTCACGCCGCTCGAAGGCCTGGTCATGGGCACGCGCTCCGGCGACATCGACCCGGCAATCATGCCGTTCCTCGTCGACAACGAGCATCTCGACCTGCACGCCTGCCTCAATATGCTCGAGAAGGAGAGCGGCCTCAAGGCCTTGGCCGGCGCGAGCGACGTGCGCGACCTGCTCGCGCGCGAGAGGACCGACGCGCAGGCGAAGCTCGCCCTCGACCTCTTCGCGTACAAGGTCCGGACGCGCATCGGCACGTACGTCGCCGCGCTGGACGGCGTCGACATCATCGTCCTCGGCGGCGGCATCTCCCGCTCCATGGTCATGCGCGAGCGCATCCTGCGCGGCATGGAGTACTTCGGCGTCCGGCTCGACACGAAAGCGAACGCGCAGAAAGGGTTGCCACTCCGGATCAGCAGGGGCAGGACGCTCGTCTATGTCATCGATGTCGACGAGCAAGCGCACATGCTGAAGCTGGCGAGGAAGTTCTTAGGGAAGCAGAGATAGGGGGATAGTTTTTTTAACCGCCTCCCGCTCCCATGAACATGGGTGTCCGAGAGTTCCTCGATGGGATTGTCTACAGGGCCGGCGACCGGCTGGAGCACCAGGAGTTCCCGCTCGAGTACCGCAAGGGCATGTACCCGCTGCTGCGCCTTGCCTCCCCAGGCATCACGAGGCGTGACAGGGTCTTCCTGCTGACCGCAGGGTTCCACGGCAACGAGACCGCAGGCCCCATCACGCTGCACGACAACATCGACAGCATCGCTGACGCGGTCCATGGCGTCGGCATGAAGCTCATCTGCTACCCTCTCATCAACCCGTCGGGCTTCGGCATCGGCACGCGCCACAATATCGATGAGGAGCGAGGCAACAACGACTTCCTGCGCTACGAGCTGGCGACAGGGGATATCATCGACGACATGCCGCAACCGCTGCCGTTCCGCCGCTGGCATTGGGCCTCCGAGGGGTTCCTCAGCGCTCGATTGCCGGTCGAGACGAGATTGATGCATCGGCTCCTGCGCGAGGACACAAAACACAGGATTATCGTCGGGCTCGACCTGCACCAGGATGAGTTCATCAAGGAGACCGGCGCGTACTTCTACGGCTTCGGCGACAAGACGCTGTACGCCGGCACCGTGCGGCGCGTGGGCGCGTTGATGCCGGTCCTCCGCAACCGCGTCATCTCTTCCGGGTATGTGAACGGCGAAGGGGTGCGAAGCGACGCTCTCGGCTTCATCGAGCGCCATGACGGATCGCTCTCCGACCTGTGCTACCGCAAAGGCGTGCCGAGGTGCATCGCGGTCGAGACCACGACTACAGTGCCGCTCGAGAGGGCGTGCGCGGCCAACCTGATATGGATAGATGGCCTTCTTGGTCTCAGGCGGAGAAGAGCGTGAAGCCAATAGGCATACAGAGAGATGTCAGTAGATGAGTATAAAAAAGAGAATAGAGAGAAGATTCTTGTCTATCCTCCGCCGCAGCCACAGCCGCCGCCTCCAGCGCCGCAGGCGTGCCCTCCGGCCGCTGCATCCGCTGGCGCGTTCTGCGTCGGTTGTTGCGCGCCGGCGAGCGCTGGCGACGCGACAGTCGCGCGTGCCACGACGGATGTTGCAGACGTCGGTTGCGTCACTATCAATGCGATGGCGACCGCGGTCATGCAGACCATAAGTCCTATCCCTAAAAGCGCCCAAGGATTCGTGCTGTTCTCCATGTTCTCCCTCCATTTTGTTGTGTTTTCTTCTCCTGCCGCCGGCCCCGGCGACTCGTCGTCGCTTCGCGACTCCTCGTCCGGACCTCGCCCGTTCTGCGCAATGTTATGCGTGTCTTCTTCCTGCCGCTCGGTCCTTCAGGCCGGGGCCGTCGTCAGTTTACTCCTTCTCGGTTTTTACGAATGTTGTATGCAATAATCGGTTATCTTCGTATCATAGCCTCTTTGTCTTGAGCAGGAGCGAGTTGCCTACGACGCTCACCGAGCTGAGCGCCATCGCGCCGCCGGCGAGTATCGGCGAGAGCAGCCATCCGGTCGCGTAGTACAGCGCGCCAGCTGCTACCGGGATGCCGAGCACGTTGTAGAAGAGCGCCCAGAACATGTTCTGCCGGATCTTCGCCATCGTGAGGCGCGAGAGGCGCAGCGCCCGCGGCACGTCCGCGAGGTCGTTGCGCATGAGCACGATGCTGCCGGTCTCCATCGCCACGTCCGTGCCGCTCCCCATCGCGATGCCGATGTCCGCCTGCGCGAGCGCCGGCGCGTCGTTGATGCCGTCCCCCACCATCGCGACCTTGCGGTTGCCGCCGAGCTGCAGGCGCTTGACGTACTCCGCCTTGTCCTGCGGCAGGACCTCGGCGAAGACGTTCGCCCGCTTGATGCCCGCCTGCTGCGCGATGGCCGTGGCGGTGCGCTTGTTGTCGCCGGTGATCATGTAGACGTCGATGCCGAGGCGGTGGAGCCGCTCGACGGTGTGCCGCGCGCCCGGCTTGATGGTGTCCGCGACCGCGACGATGCCGACGAGCTTGTGTGTCGTCGCGAGCATCATGACCGTCTTCCCCTCGTCCTCGAGCCGGTCGATCGTGCCCTTCGCGTCCGCGATGTCGATGCTGTGCTCCTGCATGAGCTTGCTGTTGCCGAAGAGGAACTGGTGCCCCTCGATGTGCGCGCTTACGCCCTGGCCTGGTATCGCTTTGAACTCCGTGGGGTCGCGCAGCGGTATGTCGTGGCGTTTGGCGAAATGCACGATGGCCTCTGCGAGCGGGTGCTCGGAGCGCCGCTCGACGCTCGCGGCGACGTGCAGGAGCTCGTGCTGCGTGAGGCCGTGATAGGGGATGGCGTCGGTGACTTCGGGCTTGCCGTTCGTGACCGTGCCGGTCTTGTCGAAGACGATCGCCCTCACCTTGTGCGCGGTCTCGAGCGCCTCGCCGCCCTTGATGAGGATGCCGGACTTCGCGCCCTCGCCCGTGCCGACCATGATCGCGGTCGGCGTGGCGAGGCCGAGCGCGCATGGGCAGGCGATGACGAGCACCGCGATAGCGGCCTGGAGCGCGAAGGCGAACCCCTGCCCCGCGACGAGGTACCAGACGCCGAAGGCGACGATGCTGAGCGCGATGACGATAGGGACGAAGTAGGATGAGACGACATCGGCGAAGCGCTGGATCGGCGCCTTCTGCCCCTGCGCGTCCTCGATGAGCTTGACGATCTGCGAGAGCGTGGTGTTCGCGCCGACCTTCGTCGCGCGGAACGTGAACCCGCCGTGCTTGTTGATGGTTCCGGAGAAGACCATGCTCCAGGGCTGTTTCTCGACAGGGATGCTCTCGCCGGTCAGCATGCTCTCATCGACGGATGTCGACCCCTCGATGATGACGCCGTCCACCGGCACCTTCTCGCCGGGACGGACCAGGATGGTGTCGCCGACCTGGACATCGTCCACGCTGACGTTCTCCTCCTTGCCGTCGCGCACGACGAGCGCGGTCTTGGGCGCGACGCTCATGAGCGTGCGGATGGCCTCCGACGCGCGCCCCTTCGCCGCGTTCTCGAGCAGCTTGCCCATGAGGACGAGCGTGATGAGCACCGCCGAGACCTCGAAGTACTGCATCGTCTCGGCGGTGAAGAACAGGAGGTAGACGCTGTAGAAGTACGCGGCGCTCGTGCCGAGCGCGATGAGCGAGTCCATGTTCGCGCTGCCGTTGCGCAACGCCGACCACGCGCCGCGATAGAAGTCGCGGCCGACGATGAACTGGACCGGCGTGGCGAGGGCGAAGAGGAGATACGCGGCGTACGGCAGATCGTAGCCGACGAAGAGCAGCCCGTCCGGCATCAGGAGCATGCCGATGAGGAACGCCGGCACGGCGAGCGCGACGCCCAGGATGAACTGCCGTCGCAGGCGCGCGATCTCCTTCTGCTCCCGCTCGCGCTGCAGCCGCGGGTCCTCGTCCACAGTCATCACACGCGCCTTGTAGCCCTTCTTCTCGACGGCGGAGAGGAGGTCGTCCTCCTTCGCGACCGCCTCGTCGAAGACGACGACCGCCTTGTGCGTCGCGTAGTTCACGTTGGCGCTCGCGACCCCCGGCGTCTTGGTGAGGCCGCGCGTGATGAGCGTCGCGCAGCTCGCGCAATGCATGCCCTCGATGGCGAGCTTGATGGTCTTATTCATATAGCAGATACCCTGATTCCCTGCGCGGCTAGTACAACCCTTTCGGCAGGAGCACTATCAGCGCGCTGATGGCGAGCATGGCGATGAAGCTGACGGCGAGCACCGCGCTCATGGGCCAGGGTTTGGTCTCCACATCCGCGTCCGCGTTCTCCTCGACGGTCATGCGCATCATGCCCGCAAGGATGATAGTGTCGATGATGATGAGCAACGGCAGGAACAGCTCGACGTGGTCGAGCACCATCATTACGGTGATCATCGCGCCCATCGTGCCGCTCATCAGGCCGGCCATCATGCCCTCCATGATGCCCATCGTGCCGCAGCACCATCCTGCATAGATGCCTGCGAACATGCCGATGCCGACGCCGATGACAGAGCCGAGGAACATGCCATTGGTGAGACCGACGATGGCGCCGACGCCGAAGCCCGTCATCATGCCGATGGTCATGCCGACCATCATGCCGGTCATGCAGCTGACGCTCTTGACGTACGCGCGCTGGTGCCAGAGCGCGACCATGTTCGTCACGATGACGACGGGGAGATAGAAGAGCGGGAGGAAGTACTTCTGCTGGTAGCCGGGGAATCGCGCGTAGATGCCGACGATGAGGAGCGTCTGCACGATGAGGAGGATGACCAGCGTGAGGAAGCCGTTCGTGAGGATGGCGGTCTCGACGGTGCTCTCCGATAGCGACACACTCTTGCGCTTCCTCCCAGCCCTTCCTTCTGGCGTCTTCTCCTCTTGCTTGAGGTCGTACCCTTTGCTCTGGAGGACCCTCTGTAGTTCCCTCCTGTCGATGCCGTTGTGCGCAATCGTCGCCCTCCCTTTAGTGTAAGAGATACTCTCGACGCTCGCTCCCGCCTTCGCGAGCGCGCGCGTGATGGTGCGCTCGCAGGCGTCGCAGTGCATCCCTTCGATAATGATTGTTTCAGTCGTCATGTCCTTCCCCTCATGTGCCTTGCCTCTTCATCTCGTCTTGTACCCTTCGTCCTCTATCACTTTTCGCAGCTGCGTCTCGGTGGCCTGCCGCTCGTCGTACTCGACGACGGCCTTGCCCTCCTTGAGGCTCACGTTCGCGCTCTTCACGCCCGGCGTGTCGCCGAGCGCGTCGGTGATGAGCATCTCGCACGCGTTGCAGTGCATCCCTTCAACAGTGATGGTCGCTTTCATTGCTTCACCTTGCGCGCCGCGGCGTGCGCGTGGTGCTCGTGCGCATCGCCGATCAGGTGGATGCAGTATGTCTGCGTGTGGGTGTCGATGAGGCGCATGAGCGGCCCGATGGTCCTGGTGTTGAGCGTGTAGACGCGGAATTTCCCGTCGCGCTTGACGGTGACGAAGCCGCAGTTCTCGAGGCGCTTGAGGCAGTGCGAGACGCAGGTCTGCTCGAGCCCCGTCGTCTCGATGACCTGCGTCACGTTCTTCGGGCCGGTGCGGAGGCTGTTGATGATGCGCAGCCGGTTCTGGTTGGCGAGCGTCTCGAAGAAGACCGCGTACGCCTCGTAGGCGCGGGGGCTCTTGCGCGGGATGTTTTTATGTGATGGATTATTCATATGAAAATAAATTCATATAGTATTTATAAGCTTTTCCCAGAATTGAGGCGCCTGAAACCGGGTCTGCAACCACACACCTCAGAACCGCTCACTTCGTGACGATGAGCTTGCCGGTCATCTCGCGGTGGCCTGGGCCGCACGGGATGTTGCAGAAGAACTCGAACGTGCCGACCTTGTCGGCTGTGAACTCGACGGTCACGCTCTGCCCTTGGGTGATGGGGTCGCTCGATATGCCGAACGCTGGGATGGCGAAACCGTGCGTGACGTCGCGGCTGGTCAGGATGATGCGCACCCGGTCGCCTTTCTTCACGGTGATGGCAGAGGGGTCGAAGCCGAACTGGAACGCGTTGATGTGGAACTCCTTGACGTCGCTTGCGGTCTGAGTGACGTTGCCCGCTTGCGACCCGGCGCCGCCGGCCGATTGTACCGTCGGCGGTTGCGCCGCGACGTCCCCGGTCACCTGTGTCGTTGGCTGTTGCGCCGCGGGCTGCTGCGTGCTGCATGCCATGATGGTGAACGCAGCGATGATGGTGATGATGAGTATGATGGAATTCTTCATGTGCACCTCATTCTTCAGTTAGTAGCATAAGTGGTTTTGATTCTCACACGACGTTCATGGTGCCGCGCACCATGTTCATGCCGCAGTGGAACGAGTACGAGCCGGGGTTCGTCGGCGTGAACTCGATGACGTTCTCGCTGTTGGTCAGCTTCTGGTTGATGCCGAACTCTGTACTGACGAGGTATCTCGTGCAGCCGGTGACGCCTGTGCCATCGATCACCCACTTGACCGGCGTGCCGGCCTTGACCGTGAAGGTGTTGGGCTGGTAGCCGTAGGATGTGACCGCCATCCGGATGACCTGGGCGCCCCCCTCTGTCGTCGCGGCGGTGCTTGCGGAGTCCTCCTGTGGAACCGGTTGTGTTATGCCGATCAGCGTGACGAGGAGGATGACGAGGACGAAGATGCCGCCGAGGCCGATGCCTATCTTGAAGGCGTTGGTCGAATGCCACGGCGTAGCATGCACTGGTCCTTTTTTCATGATGCTCTCTCTAGCGCTCCATGTCCGCCGCCTGTTTAAGAACGTATTCCTAAATCTAGCGCTCGCGGCGCAGGTACTCGCCCTTGTCGAGCAGGTGCTTGACGTAAATCTTGTTGTGCATGCGCGGGTCGAAGCGGCCGAGCACGCGTCCGAAGCCGAGCACGCGTTCCCCAGAGTCTGTCACGATGACGTACGCGCCGTTCGGGTGTTCGCCGGGGCGTATCGCGCCGTCCATGAGGACGTCGCGGCCGCACAGGAAGAGCCACGCCGCCTTTGCGCTCACCACGACGCGCCGGTCGGTGTGCTTCGCGAGCATGTCGATGAGGGCGCTCGTGGGCTGGAACGTGGCGCGCTCCTCGCCGAGGTAGAGCCCGACGCTGAACGGGTCCATCTTGTGCTCCTCGGTGTACGCCAGTAGGTTGTCGGGGTCGGCGAAGTAGCGCCGGCCTATCTTCACCACGTGCGGTAGCCGTTCCTCTGTGAAGAGTTGGCAGAACTCCTCGAAGGTCTTCGGCATCGGCGCCGGCCGGTCCTTGCGATGCGCTTTGCGCTCCATGCGCCCCCGTTTCCCTTCCGACTTCTTATGCTTTCCGGCCTGTCGCAGTTCGCGCATGTCCCGCCATAGCTCAACGATTCTGTAAAACATTAATATATCCCGGTCAGTATATCACCATCAGAGAATATGCATGGGTGATATTATGACTCGTACGAGAGCAGAAGTGTATGCGGAGATGCAGCAAATGCTCGGCCTTGTCCCGAGCTTTTTCAAGACAATGCCCGACACGTCGCTGGACATGGAGTGGCAATTGATGAAGCAAGTACAGATGATGCCGGGCGCGATCCCGAACAAGTACCGGGAATTGCTCGGCGTCGGCATCTCAGCGGTCACGAAGTGCAAGTACTGCGCGTTCTTCCACACCGAGATGGCCAAGATCAGCGGCGCGACCGACGCGGAGATCGAGGACGCGGTGCACTACGCGAAATCAAGCGCTGGCTGGAGCGCGTACATCAACGGCATGCAGACAGACTTCGAGCAGTTCAAGAGAGAGATCCTCCAGGCCTGCAAGCACGTCAAGGCGATGCAAGGCAAATGAACCGTGCGCTCCGGAGAAATGAACCGTGCGCTCCGGAGAGAAGCCATATGCTCTTACAGAAAAGCCGGTAGGAGATCATAGATCGCAGCGCTCGCACGTAGGCATTGCCTCAAGATGGCGCTTGTGTTAAGCGAAAAAGTATGGTGCAGAGCATTGCTTCTTGATATTTCTCTTTTGCGCTGCGGCGCATTTATGCTTCCGCATGTTTGTTTCGGCGCTCGCCTTGTTTGTAGATTCTACTGCTCCACTCTCGTTCCGCAGGGTGTACGAGAGATACTACAAACGCTCGCGCCTCAGGGAGAACGCCAAGGCAGCGCATATGTTTGACGAAATATTCGTTAAGAACTACTTCTTCTTTCTCCTCTCTTTGTCGGTGGTTTTCTGCTTCTCTTCATTGTGCTGCTCTTCTACTATGATGTCATCTTTCGGATTCTGTTCTTTCTTTACTGTCTCTTCCGTCTTCTTCTCTTCATTCTTCTCTTTTTCCTCGGCCCTTGCGCTCTCTTCTGTGTCTCTTCTCTTCTCTGTGTCCTCTTCAGCGGCCTCCGGCTCCCCCTTGATCCTGGCGCCGAGGTCGCGCGCGAGCGCCTTCATCTCCTCGCCCATAGCGGCGAGCTTGTCCGGGTCGAGCTCTGCCTTGATGAACGCGATCTTGGTCGTGACGGCCTCCTCCTCGGTCTTCGCGCGCAGGAGGAACTGCTGCTTGTCGTAGCACTGCAGCGCAGCGATGTCCTTCATGATGTCGCGCTTGAGCGCGCGCTGGTCCGGCACGCTCGTGCTCACCTTGCGCCCGGCGCCCTCCGCCTCCTTCGCGAGCTTCGAGAGCCGGACGATGACGTTCTTCACGTTGCCAGGGTTCTCCTCCTCGAGCTGCGCGATCGCCTCCTCGAACGCCGTGCGCACGCCATCGCTCTCCTCAGCGATGAGCACGAGCGGGTCCTTGGGCAGCTCGTCCACCACGTGCTTGAGCTTCGGCGACATCTTCATCTGGTGGTGTCGCTTGTAGATGTTGCGTAGGTCATCGCAGACCGAGACGTACAGCGCAGCGATATCGTGCAGCTCCCGCTCAATCCTCTCCGAGCGCTGCAGCGCGACGAGCGCCTGCTCGTTGCGGATGAACGCGAACTGCGTACGCATCTCGGTCTCGAGCTTCTCCCTCTTCTCCTTGGTCTTGGCGAGGTCCTGCTCGAGGCTGGTGAGGAGCTGCCGGTAGCGCTCGGCGCGCTCCTTCGCCTGCGAGATGCGCAGCTGCATCTCCTTGATCTTGCGCACCTGCGGGAACTTGTGCTCCTCGAGGACGCCAGTGAACTTGATGACTATGTCCTCGAGCGCCTGCAGGTGCGTCTGCGTCGCCTTCAGTTCGTCGGAGAAGAACTCCCGCAGCGCCGCGATGTTCTTCGCGGTCAGGCCCTTGTAGGCGCTGTTCGCCTCGAAGTATCCGTCCTGCTGCTTCTCGAACAGGAAGAGGTCGGTGAATGTAGCAGCGGCCAGGAGCTTGTTGGTCTGGCTGGCGAACTCGTGGCCATGGAGCGCGCTCATGGTGCGTGCCCGCTCGGGGACGGCGGAGAGCGTGTCCTCGTCGGTGAACGGGCGTAGCGACTGCGCTGTCGCCTGCTTCGCGGACTCGACCGCCGCGGCGAAGCCGGCGAACTCGCGGTCGATGCCAAAGTGGGTGACGAGCTGCTGCGGCCAGTTCTCCGCCCCGCGCTCGTCGAGCTCGAGCGCCTTCGGCGCGGCGAACGTATGTCCTTTGAAGAGGTCGAGGATGCGCATAATGCCTTCCGACACCCTGCTTATTTATATGGTTTTATATTTATCCTATGATTCTGCATCTCTTCTGCATCTCCGTCAGGAGCAAGGGTGCAATGGGATAGGAGCGGTATGGCAAGCAAGGGGAAACGCATCGAGCAGGAGGGGGCGCGTAGGGAGATCGAGCGCCTCTTCGTGCTCGCAGAGAAGGCGGCGCATAGCGCGCCGGACGGCCAGCGCCTCGCGGACCGCTACGTCTCCCTCGCCCGGAAGGCCGCGTCGCGCAACCGCATCAGCCTGCGACGCTACAACCGCCTGCACTGCCGAAAGTGCTCCTGCTACTTCACGAGCAAGACCCTTCGTGTTCGTACACGGCCGAACTCTGTGGTCTACGCGTGCATTCGGTGCGGGAGCATCACGAGGATACGGAAGAGGTGACTCTCTCTTCGCTGCGGCGAGAGTGTTACACCGCAAGCGATTCGTTCTCCTAGAACAGAGTGTTACGCGTCGCACGAACCTTCTCCCCCGCCAAGGCAGCGTTCTCACTATTGATGCTTGTTCTTCTAGATGTTCTCTATCTTCTCGCAGCGCTCGCAGTCAATACGCCGAGGCCGAAGAGCACGAGGAAGAAGCCCACGAAGAGCTTGAGGAACTTCAATAGGGTCTCGAAGTCGGACCACAGGAGCCACACGCCTACGATGAGCAGCGCCGCGCCGATGAGGATGCCGATGATGCTGGGCCTGCGAGGCGTGACGTTCACCATAGCCATGAATATCACCAATGAAAAAGGGCCCTGTGGACTCGCTGCGCTGTCATCGCGTCCGCACGGGTGCGGGGCTCTGCCAGTTTAAGGCACAGGGTGGGTTTGGAGGAATCCCCTTAGTTTAAAAAGATGTTGCTCCTACCGCGCGGCATGGAAGGCATGGTAGAGGAGCAGATAGGAAGGGGCGCCGAGGCGGTGGTGACCCGCACAGCGCAGGGCATCCGCAAGGCCAGGCCGCAGAAGTCATACCGCCACCCGCAGCTGGACAAGGACCTGCGCGAATCGCGCACCCGCCACGAGGCGAGGATCCTCGAGAGGGCGAAGGCGGCGGACGTCCGCGTCCCCGGTGTGCAGGTCGTCGATGACACGACGCTGCTCCTCTCCGAAGCGAGAGGTGTGCAGCTCAAGGAGCGCCTGGACGAGGAGCCGCTCCTCGCGCACGAGGTCGGCCGCATCGTCGCGCGGCTGCACGACAACGCGATCATCCACGCCGACCTCACCACGAGCAACATCATCTACGACCCCGGGACGCGCCACTTCACCATGATTGACTTCGGCCTGAGCTACATCTCGACGCGCGACGAGGACAAGGCGGTCGACCTGCACCTCTTCCGCCAGAGCCTCGAGAGCAGGCACCACCGGGTCCTGCCGTTGGCGTGGCGCCACTTCCTCAAGGGCTACCGCGACACGAGCCGCAACGCGGACGCTGTCATCGAGCGGCTGCGTAAGGTCGAGGCGCGGGGAAGGAACAAGGGGAGTTGAGCGCAATACATACGTGATTGACCATGATACGAATGATGATGCAAGGAATCGGCAAGCGCACTCCCACCGTGGCGCGCGTTATCTTCATCACAGTGCTACTGACATTACTTCTTATCGTAGTATTCCCTTCTGTCTTCGCGAGCAGCGGCCACATCACGTTGCTCACTGTGGTCGAGGGCGCGCAGGAGGCCGGCGGCGCTGCGGACCTCTACCTCGACGTCCGGCCGGGCGACGGAGCGATATTCGTCGACAGCTTCCCGCTCACCAAGCTCGACACGCAGAGCTCGATCCGCTACGCGAACCGGGTCGCGTGCGACCTCCTCGACGTCGACTGCTCGCAGTACAACTTCTACTACACCATACGCGCCAACAGCGCCATCGTGGGCGGGCCGAGCGCCGGCGCCGCTATCGCGGTGCTGACCGCCGCTGTGCTCGACGGCCAGAGTCTCGACCAGCACACCGCGATGACCGGCACGATCAACAGCGGCGGCATCATCGGCCCGGTGGCCGGCATCAGCGCGAAGGTGGGCGGCGCGAAGGCGGCCGGCATGACCAAGGTGCTCATCCCCGCGCTGACGAGCGATGAGGACATCCTGCCGCCCATGGAAGAGAACGCGAGCGATAATATCTCCATCATCCCGACTATCACCTCAGGAATAAGCAACAAGACGAGGCTGCCCTTACCTGAGATCGTGCGCATCGGTAACGTAACGGTGAACGACTCGAGCGCCACCACTCCGGACGCTATCGATTCGACCGCTCTCAACGTCCTCGCGACAAAGGGGGTCAAGGTCGTCCGCGTAGGCACGCTCGAAGAGGCGCTGCGCGAGTACACCGGCAAGGACTACACCCGCCAACTGCCGCCAGTGGTGGCGCCGGCGGCGTACGACGAGCGCATGCACGCCATCGCCGACGAGATCTGCGACCGCACCGCTCTCCTGCGCTCGCGCGTGAAGGAGCTCGGCGTCCGGTACAACGATTCGAACAACTACTCGCTACGTGTCAAAGAGCTCCCGCCATCGCACGACTACTCACGCGCGAGCCTCTGCTTCTCGATGAACATCGAGCTCGCCAAGCTCGTGGCCGGGGAGAAGGGCGTCGAGGACCGCATCGCGCTGCGCGCCGCCCTCGTGACGCAGGCGATCGCGCTCGAGAACGCGACGAAGGCCCACGCGATAGCGACGATTAGCGACCTCGAGACCTACGCGATCGTCGAGGAGCGCGTGCTCGAGGCGCAGCAGGTGCTGCGCGACCTCAACGCCACGGATCCAGAACCCAGCATGCTCGGCTACGCGCAGGAGCGGCTGCTCTCGGCGAAGAGCTGGAGCGCGTTCTTCGGCTTGCCAGGCAAGCGGATACCGCTCGACCAGAAGTACCTACAGCGCGCATGCCTCGCCAAGATCGGCGAGGCCGAAGAGCGCGTGAGCTACACGCGCCTGTACATGCCAACGCTGATGAACGATGTGGATGACGCGTTGGCGCAGGCCCGTCGCTTCTCGAGCAACGAGCCGATACTCTGTATCTTCGCCGCGTCCAAGGCGAAGGCACAGGCGAACCTCGTGGCGAGCGCGCTCGCGGTTGGCAATGACCACGTCGACGCGCTCCTTGTCCAGAAGCTCGCCGCCGGCGACGCGAGTATGCGCAAGCAGCAGGCGGAGGGCATCTTCCCGATCATTGGCTACAGCTATATCCAGTACGCCTCGGACCTGCGCACAGCGCAGCCGTACAGTGCGCTCACGTTCGCGGAGTACGCGCTTGAGCTCTCCACCATCGACATCTACTTCCCGAAGGACCGGCCATTCCGTATCCCGATCTTTTTTCTCGACGGCGCCGTGATATTCCTCCTGGGCGCGATCTTCGGCTTCGCGCTCGCGGTGCTATTGCTCCGGTCATGGTGGCTGAAAGTCATGAAACGGCATCAGCGGCAGACATCTCGCCGAACTTGAATATTATATCCCGATAGACGTTGCGACGTGTGCGTGCCATAACAAGAATCTCTCGAGCGTGCTGCGCGGGTCGGAACGGCCCTGAAAGGCCGTTGGAAGTTGCCCTCCAACGAACCTTCCCGGGAAAAAGAGGTGAGTTAGACCACCGGGCGCTGTGTCCGATGATGGCTTTTGTTAATCGTAATTCCTATTTATACTTTTCTGATTTGACACCATTCGAGAATGGTTACATTATCGGAGGGAATCGTCCCTGTGTTTTGACGAATACAGGTCTTGTTTTTATGCCCTAAAGCACAAAGATAAAAACTTCTGCGCACTCCGTAACCACATGGACCCGCCTCTCGTCGAGATTGACGCCCGTTTCCGCAAGGAGCTGCGCGAGCAAGGGCTCCCGCGTCGGATACGGCTCTCCGGAGAGCCCTGGCTCATCGAGATCGCGAAGCGCCTCCTCGCCTCCCACGCGCCGCACATCGTGATAGATACTCCCATGACAGGCGCACCGACAGGTGTGTTCACGCCGGATGCGTCTGCGCCGACCGTCGTGCACGTCGCGAGCATGGAGGAGTTCGGCGCGGCCTTCGTGCGCTCGTTCCTCGAGGAGCGCGACCCACCGGCGTATCCGACGCTCCTCTACAGCATCCCTGAACCGGTGCTGCGCGATTTCGCGCGCAAGCACAATATTCCTTTCCCTCCCGTCGCTACTGCGGGGACTGACGATGTGCGCGCGCTGCTCGACCGCATCGCCGCGGAGCAGCCGCAGACCTACTACTCACTCTCGAAGAGCGCGCTGCGGCTGAAAGAGTACGCGGAAGCGTTGCGGAGACGGGACGGCAAATGAGATAAAGGCGGACGACACGCTCCCACTATGCTACGGAAGAATCCTCCGGACCCGCAGGGGCCGAAGCCGCTCACCGTCTTCCTCGTGCTCGTCGGCTGCATCCTCCTGCTCTCTATGCTCTTCGCAGCGCTCCGGGTCTTCGTGGCCCCATCGCTTTCGCCGCAGCCATGCCGCGCGCGCGGACCGCTGCCCGACCCGCAATGCTCGCCCGGTGACGTCTTCCCCAACGCGACGAAAGAGATTATCTGCACAAAGGGGTACGCCACGAGCGTTCGGGACGTCTCACAGTCGCTCAAGGACGAGGTGTACGCGCGCTACGGCATCGCTCACCACGTGCCGTACGAGTATGAGGTCGACCATATCGTCAGCCTGGAGCTGGGCGGCAGCAACGACATCAAGAACCTCTATCCAGAGGCGGCGGAGCCGCGCCCCGGCTACCACGAGAAGGACAAGATCGAGAACCTCCTGCACAAGATGGTCTGCAACGGGAGCATGAACCTCTCGGATGCGCAGCGCATCATCGCGACCGACTGGATTGTGATGCTACCGCAGATTGGATATATTATGGCAGACACCAACTCGACCGGAACATAGATTTAGCTATTTCGGACGCAGAGCCAACAGTTCTCTTGCGAGTAGTCACGGAACGATTTTATAGCAGAGCATGGCAGTTACTTTTTTCTGATGGGAATCCTACACAACGACTTCAGCATAGACCATGTCATCAGCAGCAAGCAGTTCTCGCGCGAGGCGCTCGACGCGATATTCACCGGCACCGACGAGGTCGCCGCGGCGTTCGCGGACCGACGGCAGCACACGTTCTCGCGCGCGCTCGAGGGCGCGGTGATGGCTTCGCTCTTCTACGAGCCGAGCACACGCACGCGCTTCTCCTTCGAGTCGGGGATGCTCCGGCTCGGCGGCCGCGTCATAGGGACCGAGAACGCGCGGGAGTTCTCGAGCACGGTGAAGGGCGAATCGCTCTACGATACCATACGCGTGGTGAACAATTACGCCGACATCATCGTGATGCGGCACAACCAGCAGGGGGCGGCTGACCTCGCGGCATCGGTCTCCCGCGTGCCGATCATCAACGCCGGGGACGGCAAGGGCGAGCACCCCACACAGGCGCTCCTCGACCTGTACACCATACGCCGCTGTCTCGGCGCGATTGACGGCGTGCATATCGCCATGGTGGGCGACCTGCGCAACGGCCGCACCGTGCGGTCTCTCGCGCAGCTCCTGTGCAATTACCGCGACGTGCACATCACGTTCGTCGCGCCCGACGACCTCCAGGTGCTCGGCGATGTCAAGGATTACCTCTCGCTGCGCGGCGTGCCATATGCCCTCACCGCTTCGCTCGAGGCTGCGTTCCCGAGCGTCGATTGCGTCTACATGACGCGCATCCAGCGCGAGCGCATGACACCGGAGGAGCGCAGCGCGAGCGCCGAGACCGACAGGCTCTACTCGATCAACGCGGACAATGTGGAGCGCCTCCCGGAGAGGACCCTGGTGCTCCACCCGTTGCCGCGCAACCGGGAGATCGAGGAGATCAGCAAGGTGGACGGCCGCAAGAACTCCGTCTACCTCGATGACCAGGTGCGGTCTGGGCTGTACGTACGGGCGTTCCTGCTCAAGGACCTACTCTCCTGAGAATGCCTCATGGCGTGCTCTACCCTCTCTTTCCTTAAAATACTTCTCCATAGAAATCATTATAATACTCTCCCGCAGCAACTCCATGCATGACCATCGACTCCAAGACCGCGGGGGCGAAGCGGTACGCGAAGGCCGCGATCGACAATGTGCTCGCCACGCTCTACGCGAACGACGCGCGCGGCTACCTTGGCGGCGACGCGAAGGTCTTCAAGAGCGAGGCGCTCAAGCGCATCCAGTCGCAGCTCTCCACGCTGGACAGGACGGCGCGCACCGACATCGAGGACGAGACGAAGTACCGCATCGAAGGGTTCGAGGAGTTCTCGCATCTTCCCGAGAGCGTCCGCCGCGAGGTGTTGCGCATCGCTAAGGAGAAGGCCATCACGATCGAAGAGGCGTACAAGCGCAAGGTGAAGAGGTAAGCAAAAGAGGATAGACGAAGAGCATCGCTTGTTCTTAAGCAAACCACTATTATCTCGACCGCCAGCCTGAAGCGAGGCGCCGCAAACGACAAGGCGCAGACGAAGAACGTAAAAGGAGGCGACGAGCGGACGCCGAGGATTCGTCCGATGCGTACGAATCCTGGCGCAAGGAGAGCTCTGCTCTCCTTCGCGAGGAGCGATAGCGACGAGTCGCTGGCGGTCGAGCGGAGCGAGGTTTCCAATACAGCCGCAAACCCCACAATATTTATAAAATGGGTGCGGGTGACTACTCCGAAAGCACAGGTGATTCCATGAATATTGTCGGATTCAGCTTCACGAAGATCACCGCCGAGCGCAAGCAGGCGGTGCTCGGCAACATCAACATCAACAACAATATCACGCTGAAAGAGGTCAAGGAGGCGAAGATAGGCATGGCGGGCGATCGCGGCGCGCTGCGCGTCAGCTTTGTCTTCACGAGCGACTACGCGCCGAACTTCGCGACGCTCCTCCTCGAGGGCGACGTCCTCGTCTTCGTCGAGAGCAAGCAGACCGCGGACATCATCAAGGGATGGGACAAGAGCAAGAACCTGCCGCCCCAGCTCGCGGCGGGAGTGATGAACCACATCCTCGACCGCTGCAACATCCAGGCGCTCCTGCTCGCGAAGGACCTGAACCTCCCGAGCCCGGTGCCGCTCCCCAAGGTGCAGATGAACGTCCCTGCGCCGCAGCCAGCGCCAAAGGTCGAGCCGAAGGCCACAGGTAAGGATGTCAAGATCACCAAGCTCAAGAAGAAGTAGTCGTCACTTTTTTACTCTTTTTCTCTTAGTATCTACATCAGCATATGGTCAGGGCAATATCTCTCGCAGATAGAGAAAGAGAGATGAGAGAAAAAAGAGGAATGCGATCTAGAACCCGCTGCCGCTCGAGAAGCCGCCACCGCCGAAGCCGCCGCCGCTCGAGAAGCCGCCGCCACCGCCCCAATCGCTGCCGCCCCCGCTGCTGTGGTACGAGCCCGAGCCGTACGAGGATGAAGAGCTGTAGCTGCTCTCCTCCTGCTTGAAGTACTGGTGCGAGTCCATCTGGTGCGTCACGTCGCTCGCGTTGTACTGCCCGAGGAGGAAACCGGCGAGGAAGCCATTAATGTCGAAGCCTTCTTTGAAGCGTGAGCGGCTCGATTCGTAATCTTGGCGTCGGAAGTGGCTCTCGATTTTCTGCAGCCCCGCGAGTTGCTCCGCGACCTTCGCCTGCTCCTCCTTCTCGGCCTTGACCGAGTCGCGAGTGTCCTTGATCTTGGTGTCGTACTCCGCAATCCTGTCGACAAGACGGTCGTCGTCGAGATTCGGTGTCGCGGCGGCCATGGTCCGCAACTTGGCGAGGTCCTGACCCTTGAAGTACTCCTTGAACTTGCCCAACGTCTGTTGGTAATACTCGTCTTTCTTGGGCGAATCGAGGTCCTTGCGCTCCTGCGTGAGTGTCCTGTACTCGTCAGCGTTCTTGTCGAGCGTCTGGTGCAGATTTGCCCGCCTCTTGCCCATGCTCGTGCCATCCTTGAGGATGGTTAGGAGATGGTACGTGGCCTCGACCCTGTGCTCGATGCCGGCTGCCTTATTCCGCAGCATGTCATGCCGGTCCTGCTCGAGCTTCTGCTGCTCCTCGATGTGCGTGGGTAACTCCTGGAGCAGGCCGTAGCGGCGCTTGTTCGCCGCGAAATCGATGACCTTCGCGACCTTGGCGTCGAGCGTCTTGATGAGACCACCATGCTCGTACTTGTCGGTGCCGAAGCCGCGATGCAGCAGGTACTTGAAGAGAGGGTTCGCCAGGAACTCCGACGTCTTCTCGTCGCGCGTCGCCACAGCGGTCTCGTACCGCTTCTGGAACTGCGCGATGCGTTGCCCGCTCTGCTCCGTCTGCTTGCACAGGCCGAGATAATCCGTGTCCTGGTCGAGTGCGCCCTTGATGAGCTTTTTGGCCTCGTTGCGCTCCTTGACTTTCTGCTCGAGCGCCTCAGTCACTGACGCGGATTCCTGCTCGAGCTTCTTGCGCGCGTCGCGGTTGGTTCTGATGCCATCATCCAGCTTCTGGCGCTGGCGCTGCTTGTCGGCGAAAAACTGCTGTGCGGTCTTGCGCAGCGATGAGAGCGTCTGGCCGACCTGCTCAGCCTCGAGCGCCGGCAGATACGTCTGCGCGAGCGCGATGTAGGTCCCCTCCCGCTCCGTCGTCATGCTCTCGATGGAGCTCTCGAGGCCGCGGATTCTGCCGCTGTACTCCTCGTTCTTCGCCTCGATCTCGGCGATCTTGCTCTTGATGCTCTTGTGGATTGTGGAGCCGCTTGTCATGTTTTCACCATCTCGTTATCTCGCCGAGGCAGCCCTCAGGGTAGAGGCATTCCTTCGTGATGTAGCCTCTGCTCTTGCGTGCGAAGATCTTGTGTTGCGGATTGTCGAGCAGGCCGTTGTCCTGCAGGTCGCGCTTGATGGCATCGAGGCGGGCCGGCGTGATGCGTTCGGCGTACACCGAGACCATCTCATGGTCGTGTCCGCCGCAATCGACCACGTCGCACTCCTCGTTGTGGATGTCGATACTGACTTCGGCGCCGGTTGCGGGGTTGATGACCTTCACGAACTTGTACCAGTTCACATTGCCTGTTTCGTACCTGTTGCCGCTGGCGTCGCGCTTCCACTCGCGCCGGTCCACGCCGTTCTTCATCTCGCCGTGCAGCAGCGCCTTCGTTGGCACGACCTCGTATTCGAGGCGCAGCGTCTGGTCGAGCGACGTCATCGCCTGGACGTCCTCGCGCAACCCCGCGATGTTCCCCGCCTGGAGCTGCGCTTTCGCCTTTGTGTACAGCTCTTCGCCCATGGTGCGGGCCTTCTCCTCTTTGGCCTCGCTCTCGATGCTCGCATAGAGTCTCTCGGGCTGCGACATGAGTGCCGCCAGGTCCTTGGTGTCGTCGCGCAGCGACGCGAGCGTGCCCGCATACTGCTGCGCCGGCGCCAGCTGCCGGTTGTTCACGCTCTCGATGCCCGCGGCATACGTGGTGTTCGCGGCCGAGAGCACGGCCGCCGGGGTGTTGAGCGTGCGTATCTCGCCGATGAGGCCATCGAGCGTCGTCTTGGTCTTGTTGAGTTGCTGCTGCTCTCCTAGTAGGCCGTGCGCTTCGCGCAAATCGGTGCTCGCGGTGCCTATGCGTTTCTCCACCGTCGGGGCGAGCTTGTCCGCCTCGGCGTAGTTCTGCTGCGTGACGCCGCGCTCGGCGTTGCCTTTCGGCGCGTACGCGTCGAAGAACGGCTTGGTCTCCAGGAGCTGCGCCTGCGCTTCATCGAGGTCGTGGTTGAATGTGGCCTGGACGTTGCCTGGCAACTCCTTGATGAGCGGGTCAGTGCGGATGTTCTGCGCGTCCAGCGCTGCACTGTTGTGTGTGCGGTAGAGCCCGTCGATCTTCTGCTCGACGCTCTGCTCCGCCCGCCTGAGCTCGGCGCGTTTGTGGGCCTTGATGGCCATGTCGCCCACTTCGTAGGCCGACGCCACAGCGAGGACCGGAATGCCGACGCCGAGCAGGATCTTCTTGCGGTTTATGTATGCCTTCGCGAGCGTCACCCCGATGCCGTGCCGCGGCGCCTGGAACGAGAACTGGCGGTCCATGTTCTCCTGCAGCGCCTTATCGATGATGGCCGGGTCAACTGTCTCTCCCATGGCGGCGTACATCTTGACGAGGTCGTCCCTTGCCGCCGCCATGTCGAACTCCGCGTTCTCCGCGAGCTCGCGTTGCTTGCGCCGCAGGACATCCACTGTGTCCATCAGCCGCATCTGTGCGTTCATGTCTGGTTGAGAGGTCTCGTCTGGCATGTCTCCACCTTCTTCGTGCGTCGATATATCATTATCTTATCGTCATCTGCATGATGGTATAGTATGCGCCGAGAATCTCGCGCCATTAATAACTGTTTCTACTGATGAAGAGTGATTTATAGGAATGGTTTTAAATCCTGCCAGATTCCTTCCAGTCCACACCTATTTTTTCATGTCCTGCAGGCACATCGACTGCGGAGTCCGGAGGTAACCACATGGAAGGCAATGTTTCTGAGAACAAGATCACCACAGCCATCGCCCCCTACAAGGGGCAGGTGCAGCACTACCTTGACAGCGCAGTCAAGGTACTCGAGAAGACCGGCATCGTGCCGGCGTCAGAGGAGACGTCGCGCCTCGCGCAGTACCTGAGCGACCTCGCGCCCGTCGACCAGACGCGTACTGTGGTCATCGGCCGCGTGCTCGAGTACTCGAGCTCGTTCAACCAAATGATGCGCGACGAGATTGAGAGCGTCACGGTGAAGGACCGCTACGCCGGTATCATGAGTAGATTTGACAGCATCCAGGCTGACGCCAAGGGACTGGTCGCGCAGCTCGACGACGGCAAGATAGACCTCGGCGAGAAGGTCCACAACCTGTGGATGAAGCTCAGCCGCGGCACGATACAATCCCGCTTCGGCAAGATTAAGAAGGAGTACGACGCGGTCTCGGGCGATATCGCGGATCAGATCGAGAGCGAGTCCCGCATCCTCACGGCGTATTCGGACTTCCGCCTCGCGCTCCAGGAGGCGCGCGCCGCCGCGTCCGACCTGCAGAAAACCGAGGAGGCGCGCCTGAACGCTGCGCAAGCGGCGCTCCAGGGCGCGCAGGGCACGGTCACGAAGTACGCAGGGAGTGACCCGACCGAGCGCATCAACCTCGAGAAGGCGCGCGACCTCGCGCAGCGTGGCTGGCAGGACGAGAACCGCCGCTACCAGCTCGCCAAGGACATCAGCGAGAACCTCGGCATCGGCTACAGCGTGGGTGAGGTCATCATGGCCAAGCTAGGCCAGACCAACGAGCTCAAGCGCCAGATCCACTCCCGTAGCCAGACGTTCTTCGCCACGAATGAGCACACGTTCACCGCGCTCTCGGCGGCGCTCACAGCAGAGCTTGGCCTGCACGAGGGTACGGAGACGCTCAATGCGATGACCGCGGGGATGAACAAGAGCCTCGAGACCGTCGCGGAGATCGGCGGGAAGGTCGAGAAGAAAGCGCGCGAGGCGGCTTATGGCAAGACCCTCGCGGTGGAATCGGTGCGCAAGCTCGTCGACGCGGTCGTGGCCTACCAGACCGAGACGCTCGCCGACGTGTCGCGCCTGCGCGAGGAGAGCAAGAAGAACGCTGACGAGATCGCGATGATTGTCGAGGACGGCAAGAAACGCACCATCGAGGCCATCCGCCAGTACGCGCTCCAGAGCAAGCCGACCGCGTAAGAATTTTATTTTTTCTTCTTCTCTTTTTTTCTTCTAATAACTGATACTTAGCGTTTTAGGAGTATCGTGGGCCGTCTTGGTCGGGATGAAGGTTCGTGCACACAGGATTCGCCAACATCATGCGAATCCTGGTGCCAGGAGAGCTCTGCTCTCCTCGGCAGCGCTTCACAGTCAATTCTCGGTAAAAGATTACAAGCGGTGGTTTGGACTCGAAGAGTACAAACTTGGGAACGCAGTGACCAAGTATCGACTCGACCGCGGCCCGAGAAGTATACTTATCTTCGTCACACGAATGCGTAGACGAGGACCGTCACGAGGATGCCCAGGCACACGCCGGCGAGCACCTGGTCGCGCGTGTGGCCAGTGGCCTCGAACTCGCGCGTCTTCAGCTTGCTGTTGAGCGCAAAGCTGTGCTTCGTGACCTCCCAGCGCACGCCGTAGGCGTCGCGGGCCACGATCCAGCCGAAGACCACGCACGCGAGGAGCAGCATGCTCGGGCCCGTCTCAGCGAGCGCGCCGGTGCACAGGCCGGCGACGGCGGCCGCGTGCGTGCTCGGCATGCCGCCGAGGTGGAACGGCCGGATCGGCTCGTGGTTCGCGGCCTGAAAGAGGACCTTGAGCATCTCACCCAGAAGGACGGCGATGACGACGCTGGTGACGGCTTCGTAGAGCATGTGGCACCCCTGTTATGTTCTTGCTATGGCAGCATCCGGAAACGCGTGTTGATGAGGCCCCACTCCGCCATGAGCAACATGAGCGTGACCAGCATCAGCCCGCCGGTGAGGTCGAGGCTGAGCGTGCTGGTCTGGTCCGCCGACTTGATGTCGTTGTACGCGTTGATGAGCGCTTCGTTGTCCTCGGCGGCGTAGTACTTGCCGCCGGTCTCGTTCGCGATGTAGATGAGGTTGTCTGCGTTGAAGCTGGCGCTCACGTTGTAGTACGACGGCAGGTAGCCGATGGGCGTCTTGATGTCCTTGCCGACGCCGATGGTGTAGATCTTGACGCGGTTGGCCTTCGCGTAGATGACCGCGCGCTGGATGCTCCGGCTGTGGAAATCCTCGACGGTGTTGCTGCCGTCCGTGATGAGGATGATCCCCCGGCCGCGCTCGACGTTGATGAGCGTGTTCGTGCTCGTGATGATGGCGCCGGCGATGTCGGTGCCGGCGGCCGTGGCGTCGAGGCGGCGCAGCGCGTCCTTGAGGTCGGCGCGGTTTGTGGTGAGCGCCTGCTCGATGAACGTGAGGCCGGAGAAGCTCACGACGGCCGCACGCGTGTTCGGGTCGAGCGCGTCCACGAATTGCTCGGCGTAGATCTTCGCGACGTCGAGGCGCGATGGGTCGAAGTCCGCCGCCTTCATGCTCGCGCTCGTGTCGATCGTTATCGCGTACTCGTTCTGGTTGCTCTTGCCCTCGTACCAGACGTGGGTCTGCGCGACCGCGAAGATCGCGCAGAGGATGATGAGCGTCCGCAGCGCGAGGATAGTGTAGTTCTTGGTGATGAGGCGCTCGCCGGTGATGCGCTTGAGCAGGACGAAGTTCGCGAACTTCATCGCCCGGCGCTTGGCGTGGCGCAGCATGAAGAAGTGCGTGAGGACGACGAGCGGGACCGCGAACAGGAACCACAGGTACTGGGGGTTGTCGAAGGTGATGCTTACCATTCATGACCTCACGATGTTGGAGCGCCGCTTGAAGTAGTCGAGCACCGGCCGGATCATGTCCTCGCCGGTCGAGACCATGATAAGGCCGCCCTTCGCCGCGTCGAAGACGCCCTTGATGTAGGCCTCCTCCTCCTTGACCGCGCGCTCGAACAGCTGCTTGTACTCCTTGACATCCACGAGGATGCGCTCCTGGCCGAACGGGTCCTCGAGCAGGAACTGGCTCCCCTGCTGCGGGAACTCACGGTCGTGCGGGTCGCGCACCATGATGCCGATCAGGTCGAACTTCTCGGAGATCATCTTGATATAGCCTTCCCATCCGGGCTGCATACCGATGAAATCGCTCACGAGGATGATGAGGGCGCGCTGCTTGAGCATGACGTTGATGTTCGACACGACCTTCTTGAAGTCCTTGCCGCCGCCGTAGTTCTTCGGGTTCGAGAGCGCGTTGGCGAGCTGGTAGATCGCCTCCTTGCCGATGTTGGGCATGCTCTTGGCGACCACTTGGCTGTTGAAGAGAGCGTACCCGACGCTGTCGCCGTTGTCGAGGATGGCCACCGCGAGGTTGAAGATGAGCTCGGCCGCGTACTCCGCCTTCATCTTGCGCTGGCTCGAGAAGAGCATGGTGTTGGAGAGGTCGAGGACGAAGAGCACGTTGACGTTCTTGTACTCCTCGAACTCGCGGATGAGCGTCTCCTTCGCGCGCAGGGATGCTCCCCAGTCGATCCTGCTCGCGTCGTCACCGTAGGTGTACTTGCGGAAGCCCGCGAACTCCATGCCGCGCCCCTTGAGCATCGCGACCCAGCTGCCTTCCAGGGTCCTCGCGAGCACCTTGCGCTTCGCGCGCACCCCCTTGCTCTTGAGCTGCGGGATGAGGTCGAGATCGAGTTTCCGTACAGGCATGGCCCACCGCTTTTTTCGCTTTCACATGAAGAGGAACGCAAAGGAGAGCAAAGCTCTCCTTGCGCAGGAATTCTTCGAATTCCTTGCGCCTTGGAGTATATGCCAAAGGCCGAGCGTCGGGAAAGGGACCCGACATGCGAGGCCTGAGACCATGCTGCGATGATGGAGCAGCATGTCCTCCGCGTTCCTCGAGTTATTGGATTCCAGCACGCGTTATTTATAAAGGTTGAGGCGAGCGCTTCTTGCCACGGCGTTCGCCCCTCACGCTCAGAAACGCTTCGCGTTTCTGGCGTCCCAGAAATCTTCGATTTCTGAGGACTCCGTTCCGGCATTCACGAAAACCGTCCTGCATGAATCGGACGGTTTTCTGTATCTCAGGTTGTTTTACGAGACCTTTATCGGTTACGCCGAAGGGGCGCCAAGGCGGCCTTCGTATCAAGAATAGTGTTCTGCGCATGTCTATTTGTCTAGATGATAGGCACTTTCTCCAGGATCTCCTTGATGATGGTGTCGGTCTTGATCTCCTCGGCCTCGCCCTCGAAGTTGAGCAGGAGGCGGTGGCGCAGCACGTTGTACGCGACGTCCTTCACGTCGTCGGGTAGGACGTAGCCGCGTCCATGGATGAGCGCGTGCGCCTTGCTCGCGATGTGCAATGAGATGCCGGCGCGCGGGCTCCCGCCGTAGGCGATGTACTTCCCCATGGTGATGCCGTACTTGTCCGGGTGCCTCGTCGAGTCGACGATCCGGATGATGTAGCGCTCGATCTTCGGGTTCGTGTAGATCTTGCGCACGAAGCGCTGCGCGTCCATGATGTCCATCTGCGAGAGCACGGGAGTGAGGTCGTAGTCCGCGAACTCGTGGATTGTTATGTTCTGGTTGAGGATCTTGAGCTCGTCATCCATGTTCGGGTAGGTGATGAGGACCTTGAAGAGGAAGCGGTCCACCTGGGCTTCGGGGAGCTTGTAGGTGCCGAGCTGCTCCACCGGGTTCTGCGTCGCCATGACGAAGAAGGGCGACGGCAGCTGGAATGTCTCCTTGCCGATGGTCGCCTGGTGCTCCTGCATGCTCTCAAGGAGCGCTGACTGGACCTTGGGCGGCGAACGGTTGATCTCGTCCGCCAGGACGAAGTTGCCGAAGATCGGGCCCTTGACCGTGAAGAATCCCTTGCCTTCTTCATAGGTCGTGATGCCCACGATGTCGGTCGGCAGGAGGTCGGGCGTGAACTGGATGCGGCTGAACTGGCAGCCCGTGATCTTGGCCAGGGTGCGGATGACGAGCGTCTTGCCGACGCCGGGGATGCCCTCGACGAGGACGTGGCCGTTGGCGATGAGCGCCTCTAAGAGCGCGTCCACGACCCTGTCCTGGCCGACGACGAGCTTGCGTATCTCGGCGCGCACGCGGGTGAACTGTTCTTGGTAGAATTGGATCTTCTTCTGGAACCCCTCATCCTGCAGCTCCTTGAACTGCTCGTCCACCACCGCAGCGGATATCACCACGCTCCCACCATCTCCCGACTCCCGACGATGAAGTTTAAATATTTTCTAGTCCCACTGGAGAATGAAGACAAGGATGGCCGGACACGGTCCGCCCTCGACAAAAGGGAGAACAACCTTTAAATATCCTGTTTTAGGAGATGGTTACATGGCAAGAGGTGAGGCCATCAATGAGAGAATGAGCTTGCTCGCGCAGGAGAAGAGCAAGCGGCAGCACCTCGCATCCTTGCGCCGCGACACGACGCGCAAGATCGATTTCGTCAGCCGCAAGGCGGTGATCGAGCACAGGGAGGCCTACCATCTCATCCGCGACTTCTTCAAGGAGTTCCTCGAGAAGCGGTATGAGTTCACCACGAACGAGCTGCGCGCCGAGATCAAGAAGGTCTACATCTCCAACACGGTCAGGGCGCGCATCAGCGCCCTGCTCGACTTGCTCGAGGCGATCGAGTACGCGAACGTCCACTACTCGCGCGACGACCTGCTCAAAATCCTCGCTGAGTTCGATCAGATAGTGACGCAGCTCGTACACATCCACACAACCAAGAAATCATGGTGGACGCGCGTGCGCGCGTTCATGCTCCGGGAGGATGATGACGACCAGAGTGTCATCACGGACCTCCCCGCGATCGAGGAGGAGGACGCATACAAGGTGCGCATCCATACGCTCGTCGAGCGCTGCTACATCGCGCTGGAGAGGCACCGCATGCAGCAGGCGAAGATTGCGTACAAGCACCTCCTCGAGGAGTACAACCTGCTCGACGATGAGCGCAAGCGGCAGTACTACCTTCTCGTCGAGCAGACCTATACAGACATCATCAACCGCTCGAAGATGCAGTAACTTCTGTTGGCTTTCTCAGTGCTTCGTTAAAGCATTCGATTATCTATATGTTGTACGCAATAAAGGAAGAGAAAAAGGAGGATGAAAGAAAAGAGAATGCGATGCTCGCCGTTCAGGGCCCGCTCTGCTCCCTGTAGATCTGGTCGAACATCGCGTCCACGTCGTTCTTCTGCCAGCCCTTGGCGATGAGCGCGCTGCGGATGGTCAGGTCATCGAAGCCCTTCGTGCGCTCGCTGTAGATGAACGCCTTGATCGTCTGCGATTCCGCGTTCCCTATCCCGAATGGCTGCTGGCGCGGCATCTCTCCGACCAGGGGTCCGGCCGTCGTATGCGGCGCGCCGCCAGACCCGCTACCGAAGAGATTCTGGACGCTCTCCTGGAACGCCCCTATGCTAGATATGTCGAGCGTGCCGTTGTAGACCAGGTATCCTGCGAGCCCGCCCACGATGACGACGAACGCTATCAGGAAGATCCACCATCGGATGCCGCCCTTCGCCGTGCCTGTGTCATCGGTGTTCGTGGTTGAGAGCGTTATGGGTGTCGGCTGCTCCACGGTGCTCTCAGTGGTGATGTCTGGGCTGTTCACTGTCGTATCCACGGTCTCGTCGGCCGCCGGTGTTGTGTCCTCACCGATGATTGGTACCCATATCGAGATGTTCGTCTTCGGAGTCACGGTCGTGTTCGGTATGGTGATCGGTGTCGTGTTCGTCACGACCACAGGAGCAGCGACAACGCTGAACGACAGCGTCGCGATGATGCTGGTGTCCTCGACGCTGCGCACGGTGAGGTCATACGAACGCGTCGCGAGATTACTGCTGTACAAGAAGCTGAACTCGCCGCTCAAGTCCGTCTTAACGTAGTTCACGAGCGTGCCGTTGCCGATGAGCGTGAGCGAGAGGTTCTCCCCGGTCGGGAACTGACCGCCGACGACCACGAACGGACTGCCCGCGGTGACATTGGCCTTGTTCCCTGAAAGCATCACGTACGGCGTGAGCTTCGCCACGGTGAACGTTCCGTTCTTGCTCACCGTCGGGTCGTCTGTCAGAGTGGCTGACACGAAGTACGTGCCGTTCTTGGCCTTCCTCGGCACAGTGTAAGTATAGACGAACCGTCCGCTGCTGTCGATTGTGATGTTCGTGCTGTTGACGCTAGAGTCAGGGCCGACTACGTCGATCTCGACCGTGGTGTAGGCATCGAACGTGCCGTTGATTCGCACGCTGTCGCTGGGGTTCACCACTGACGGCCAGATGGCGAGCCCGCCCGAAGCGACGACGCTCTGGTTCGTGACGTTGAACGGCCGGCTCGCTCTCATGATGTACGTGCTGTTCCAGCAGGTGACGTTGATGACGTGGCCGCCCAGCGGCACATTGCTGTACTTGTCGTCCATCTGCGTGTTACGGGGGACCGATGACCGGTTGCGGGGCGTGGCGCTATCGAGCTGGCTGCCGCAGCTGACGCTCCCGGAGAGCGCGTGCGTATAGCTCACGTTGAATGTCTGCGGCGCCGTGTCGACAGGGTAGATGATTGATACCGGCGGCGCGTTGCACAAGGTGTCGTTGTATCTTACTGTCCCGTTGCAGCCATACAGATAGCAATCGGTTCTATTGACATATTGAGAGCATCCGCTGGATGTGGGTGTGCAGTCCTGCCACCAATTGCCGAAGCACCGTCCAGCATTGCACTGGTTGGTGCAGTTCGTGCCGTTGGGCGTAATGACGGTCGTGTTGTCGCGGACGGCGAAGGCGCGGCGGTATGACGCCACCATCGTGCTGTCGATGACGTCGCCGAACGCGTCATATGTGTAGTTGATGCATGAGACATTCAGGTAGTATGTCCCGTTGGGTATGCCGCTGAATCGGATGGTGTTGTTCGTGTTTGGCGGAGTATCGAAACTGAAATAGAAGATCGAGACGTTCTTCGGGCTGTTCTCGAGATTGACGCATTCGCACTGGCTGCCAATAGTGCATACATCACAGGAGATGTTGGTGAATGCGAAGCACGCGTCCACTGTTGACGGCGCGGTGTGCCAGAATATCGCGCTGAAATCCTTAGGGTTGATAGAGCTCATGTTGATGTACACTCGTGTGATGTTCGTCGTTGTGTTCGTGGTATTCGTCCCGTTGCCAGTCGGAAGCGGGTCGCCCGGTACCGGCGGCGTGGTGGCCGGGAGGAGAGCTGTCGCTACGCCGACGCAGAGCAGCGCGGTGCATAATACCATCATCATGACTCGCGCGTTGCGTACTTGTGCTTTCGTCTGTCGCATAACTCTACCTCCAGAATGTACGTTGATTATGCCTGTGCTGGTCTTCCTTGTCATATGTCATCCTCGATCTTGTGTGTGTAGTGGTAGTAGATGATGAATGCCAGGCTGACGAGCACGACGAACGCGAGCACGCCGAACATCATCGACCTCACCGACACGTTGTCGATGTTGATGATAGGGTTGAGCTGCGTGGGCTTCTCCTGGATGTTCTGCTGCATGCTCACGAGGTACTTGCAGCCGTTGATGACGCTATCCACGAGCTGCCTACCCTCCTCGAGATTGCCCTCGGCGATCCGTTGCTTTGCGTGGTCGAGCACCTCGTTGAGCTCTAGGCACTCCGGGTGCTCGTTCACGAGGTCGTTCGCGAAGGTCACCTTCACCTTCACGTCCTCGCCTTCGCTGGTGGCCTCGATGCTGTTGAGCAGGATGAGCGCGCTGTCCTCGTACGGTGGCTCGCTGGTGTTGGCCCAGACCTTCACCTCGTAGTTCTCGCCGAGCCGGTAGTTGCTCACCGTGAGCGTGACCTCGCGCGACTGGTTGGCCGGTATCTCCTCGAAGAGGTTGGTGTCGAACGACGTGTTGACCCGCGTCGCGTTCGTCTCAGCCCATATGCGCACGAACTTGATCGGCCCCGTCCATGTGTTGTTGATGATGATGGGGATGTCGATGCTCTTGTTCTGGTAGATCGTCACGAGCTTCGGGGTGACGAGGTTGAACGCCTTCGGGATCACATACTTCTTTGTGATGGGGATGACGGTGGGGATCGCCGACGCGCCGCCGCCTCCGCCAGTGGACGGCTTGACAGACGTCCCGTTGTCAACGTGGGTGATATTGAGGACCATGATGTTGCTCTCGATGACTGCGCCGGCGGTGTCTGTCGCGTTGAACCGCATCAGGCAGTATCCCACCTGCTTCGCTGTGACGGTCAGCGCGGTGCCTTCGATGCCGATGTTGGCGAAAGTGCAGCTGCTCTTGGTGCTGAACGTGAGCGTGTTACGCTCGTTCTGGCTCGGGTCGACGCTTCCCTCCGTGATGTTCCAGTCGTCGTCGGGGTCCATGAACCGGATGCCGGGCGTGTCGTTCATAAGGTAGTCATAGTAGTCGTAGAAGTAGTTGCTGATCTTCATCGAGCCGTTCAACGTGAGGTTGACGAGATCTTTGAGGAACACCGGCAGCTGGTTCACATTATTCACGGTGACACGCCAGCTGAACGTCGAGCTCTCGTCATTGTCGTTCGACACGTTCACGCTGACGTTGTACGCGCCCGAGGAGTAGAGGCTGAAGGACCTGGTGTAGCTCGTCACGTTATACGCGGGCCCCGTGCCGACGACCGTACCGTTCACGGTCCATGTGTACTTCTCGATGTTCGCGCCCGGGCTCGTCACGGTGATGTTGAAGAGGACCGTCGTGCCCTCGCTGAGATTTACGTCAGCGATCTTGTCTGCGAACTGGACGTCCGTCGTGTTCGCGTAGCTCGTGAGGATGCTGTAGCTGGGCGGGAGTCCCCACGGCGTGATCCGGCTGATGTTCGGCGGGTCTGTGTGTGCGCGGATATTGATGGTGTAGACCTTGTGGTCGCGCAGGCCGAAGCTGTCCGTGGCGTTGATATCGACGCTGAACGTGCCGTTGTCGTCTGCGCCTGGCGTGAAGTAGAGGCGGGCGTGCGCCGTCATGTTGCTGCTGTTGCCCAGCGGGACGATGGTCGCGTTGTTCCCGCTCACGCTGCCGGTGAGGTTGGTGGTGAAGGTGACGTTCTCCTGTATCACGGGGAAGAGGAGGAAGTCATCGTCGTCCGCGTAGAGGTCGTACACCAGCTGGTGCGTCGCGACGATCCTGTAACCCGAGAGGTTGGCGCTGGTGATGACCGGCGCGTCGGGAGTGTTGTTGATGGTGATGTTCATGGTGGTCCAGTTCGACGCGCCGAGCGAGTCGTAGATGGTGATGTTGACCGTGTGGTTGCCGTAGTCGGTCTTGCCCGTGGTGAAGTTTATCATGCCGGTCGTGCTGTTGTACGCGAAAGACGCGAGGTTTGCGCCGACGGGAGTGATGAGGTACTCGCTTACATTGCCGTCCTCGTTGTCGTGCGTGGAGTTCGCGAGGTTGTAGGAGCATTCGGCTTTTGTGGTGCACCGTAGCGACCCGATGCTCGCGTTGAAATATGGTGGGGTGTTGCCGGAGATATTGAGGTAGATAGTATAGCTCACCGTGGTGGATGTGTTGTCCGCGGCGTCGATCTGGATGGCGTAGAGTTCGGGCTGCACCATGCCATCGTCAGGGGTGAAATTGATCATGCCGGTGAGCGCTCCGATGGTGAAGAGCGACGTGTTGTCGCTGAAGCTGAGCCGGTCGCCCCATATGATGTCTGGGTCGCTCGCGTTGATGACGTAGGTGAACGGCGTGTTCGCGTAGGCGCGGAGCGCCTGCGAGTCGTTCTGGCGCTGCGTGTTGCTCGCGTTGAAGCTGTAGCGGTAGATGACCGGCGGGTCGTTGACATTGACGACGTGCAGCGAGACGTTGGTGCTGTTCGTCTGGTTCTCGTTGTCGCGCACTATCACGGTCAGGTTGTACCATCCTATCTCGGCGTTGGTCGCGGTATAGTTCGCCTGTCCGAGCGCATCGGCGCTGTCGTTGGTGGAGTTCTTGTATGTGTAGATATGGAAGAAGACATGACCTCCCCAGGAGACGTCGGGGTCGAAGACCAGCGTGGAGTTCGGGTCGGGGTCGTTCGCGCTGAAGTTGAGCTGGATGCTGTCGCCCTGGTTCATGGTGATGAGGCCGCCGGCCCAGCCGCTCGCGTTCGTGGTGTAGTTGGGTCGGTACGGGGGCCGACCGGCCGGCGTGATGTTGAGATTGAAGCTGTATGTCGCGTTCGCGCTCACGTTCTGTCCGAGCCAGTTGGTGGCGTTGTCGTAGACCGTGATGTTGATGGTCCAGAGGTTCACGTCGCCGGCATAATCGGGGTTCGATGCGTTGTAGTAGACCTTGAACAGCGTGCCGTCGGACGTGAGGGCGCTCACCGTGAGCCGGTCGAGGATCTCAGAGTCGGCCGCGATGGTGTAGTGGAGCGGGAAGTTGCTCTCCTCGTCCTGCGAAAGGAAGACTATCGATTTCGATTCGTTCACCTGTGAGATTTGGTTCGAGAGGTTCGTGACCGTCGGCGGGTCGTTGACCGGCGTCACGTTGAAGGCCACGGTCCTGCCGCCGACGTTCTGGCCGTCGCTGGCGCTGAAGGTTATCTCTACGAGCGTCGGGCTGTTGTTGAAGATGTCCACGTACCGCGGGGTGCAGGAGTACGTCCCCGCGTACTTGCCGGTGAGCGTGCAGAAATCCGACGATGGCTGGTACGTGAGGTTGTCGCCGTCGGCATCGAACGCTCTCTCGGTGATCGCGTACGTCTGGTCCTCGGTGACGGTGAACAGGTACCCGATGTCCTCGCTGTTGTAGAAGACGCCGTACCCGGTGGCTTCGGTGGTGGGCGGCGAGTTCTTGATCCTGATGTTGACCGGCGTCGCGGTGACGTTGTCCGCAGGGTTCGAGGTATTGATGAGCGTGACGATGCAGGTCCAGTTGTCGGTCTTGGTCGTGGCGCTCGCAGGTATCGTCCAGCTCACGTTCGTCGCGTTCGCCTCGTACGTCGAACTGTAGACGGTGCCGTTGCGCAGGATGGTGATGTCCTGCCCGAGGTCTGCGCCGGGGGTGTATGACCAGTTGCAGTAGAGCGTGTCATTGGTATATGGACCGTCGGACTGCCACGACCATGATGGGTTGCTCGTGAACGAGACGGCGCCGATGACCGTCGCCGCGAGCGCCGCGAGCAGGAGCACGAGCAACGCCTGGCGCAGTCTCTGCGCCGCTGTCTGCGTCATCGCCAGTTTCGGCGTGCGGTTGCTGGAGGCGCAGCTCATCGTCTCCGCCTCCGCATCTCTGCCTCGAGCTTCGCGATGATGTAGTCCTTGACGGTCTGGTCGCCGAGTATCGCGGCGAGCTTGACCCGCTTGTAGACCTCATCCGGGATCTCGATGTTGATGTTCGCCATTCCCTGCCGTCCGTGTGCTGTGTGTTCCTCTCTTCCTGGCGCCGCAATCTCTTCCTCTGCCTCTCCCTTCGGTCCTCCTTTCTCCTCTTATGCCCTCTTCTCGTTGTCAGCGGATTTCGCGAGAACGTTGTTGACGATGGCCTTGATGGTGGTGCTCTCCATCACCGCGGTGAGCTTCAGCTGCTTGTGCAGCTCGTCGGGAATCTCGATATTGACATTTACCATGGAGAAGTCCTCGGTCCGTTGTCCTGTACGCTGCGCATGCGTGCCTGTCGACGGTGGTGTGGGGCCGACGCGATGAGTGCCACGGTCGCTGGCGTGGCTCGCTAAGCTTACTAAGTTAGCTTATTTAGTTATGTGTTTTATGTGTATTAATATAGCTTATTCTTTATAAATGTTTCTGAGAGAGAAGAACAGAGAGATAAGAGAATGGAGAGGGGAGAAAAGAGGAGGGACATCGAGGGTGGGCTATGCAGCCATCGCGGGCTTCTGCACCACGCGGGCGCCGGTCATCTCGCTCGCGAACTTCACGGTATTGAAGACCCATCGCAGCTCGGGGTATATCTGCTCCTTCTCGGCGTCGGAGAGCGGGTCGTAGCGCGTCAGGAGCTCAAGATACATCTTGCGCGCGTCCTCGAGCTGGTCGTACTGGACCGCGCGCATGACATTCATGCTGCGGGCGAAGATCTCGTCGTAGAAGCTCATCTTGTCGTCGATGACGACCTCCTCGACCGGCCGCAGGAGCTCATCGTGCTTGTAGTCGCTCGTGAGGCAGACCGCGGTGCGCAGCTCCTCCAGCGCGGCGGAGACGAAGAGCATGTCCAGCTCGAGCTCCTCCTGCTCGATGATAGAGAGTTTCGCGAAGAGGCCCTGGAGCATGGCGGCGGTCTCCGGCCGGAGCTTGAGTTCCTTGCAGCGAGCGGCCACCTCCTCAGGCAAGGCCTCCTCTGGGAGCGCGAGCGCGACCGCGACATACTGCCGGACGAGGTTGGCGAGCGTGCTGTAGACCGCGCCGGCGGTCATCTTCTGCCCCGCCTCGGTGTGCAGGAGCTGCTCGAACGCGAGGATGCGCTCGAAGAACGACTTGCGCTGCGGCGCGTCCAGCAGGATGTCCTTGTAGGAGCGGTGCTTGAGCATGAATCCTATCACTGCCACGACCTGTGCGATACGGGAGCGGTAGTAGTGCAGGATGCCTGATATCAGGATGATGCTCAGGAGGATGATGAGCACGAGCCACGCGTTCGCCCGGTTCTGCCCCCCGATGAGCGAAGGCTGCTGCACGATCGGGCAGACAGGGCAGATGCTGCCGCCGCAGTCGACCCCGGTCTCGTCGCCGTTCTGGACGCCATCGTTGCACGTGGGCTGGTAGACACACTTCTGCTCGAGCGGCGGCTTCGTGGTGTTCGTGCCGCAGTCCGTGAGGTCACGGCAGGACCGGTACTGCGTGCCGTTGATGTAGCACTGGCCCCAATCGTCGCACAGCCAGTCCTCGATGCATGCGGGGGGTGCGCCTTGATACACGCACTCGCGCTTGAAGTATTTCTCCGCCTCGCAGCCGTTGCGGTCGTAGCACCGGCGCCATTGGAATCCTGTGGGCAGGCATGGCCACCAGTCATCGCACTCCCACGCCGGCTGGCATGCCATGGTGGCGCCGCTGCTACCGCCGCCGCCCTTGTCGCCCTCGCCGGTATCGTTGCTGCCGCCCTGGTGCGAGCAATCGACCGTGATCTTCACACGATTGCTCGCCGCGCTCGCGTTGTACGGGTCGGTGGCCTGGAAGATGATATGCTCGCTGCCGGCGCAGGCATCCGCGAAGAAGCGCACCTCCGACGACGGCAGGATCTCGATCATGATTTTATGGTGTCCGGACACGTTGTAGGTGAGCGGGTCGTTGTCAGGGTCGCGGAAGTAGGTGCTGAGGAAGAACGCGGAGAGCGTCGTGTTGACCTGGAACTCCTGGTCGGGGATAGGCATGACGAGGTATGGCGGGTCGTTGATGTTCTCGATGTTGAAATTCCATAGGACGCTGTTCTGGTTCCCGTCGCAGCCTGAGCTGTCGGTAGCGTTGAGACGTACGGTGTGGTTGCCGACGTCATCGTTCGTCGGGGTGAAGTTGATGACGCCGTTGGCGGTGATGTTGAATGTCGCGTTCGGCGGGTTGATGAATTCTGTGCTGAACGACACATTGTCGCCATCGGCGTCAGAGGCGTTGAGGTGGCAGTAATATGAGCTGTTCTGCACCATGGTCGCGTTGCAGGTGTTGTTGAAATCCGGCACGTGGTTGATGCAGAATCTCGCTTGGGCGGTGGATGCGCGCGCCGCCGCTTCAGAAGGGAGCGCTGGCTGCGGGAATTGCGTGAGGAAGAGGAGTTGGGCGGCGAGCGACAGGATGGCGAAGAGCAGGACCCCGAACGACAGCGCGACAAGGACGGTTTTCTCTTTCACAGGCACCACTCGAGGAGAGTCCCGTCAAGAGATTATATAAAAGTAACGACGGTGGGCGATTGTTACTCGTGGTTGAGATGTCAGTCCCACAGCATCTTCCGGGTGAAGACAACGGTGACCGAGCCGGTATAGTTGCCGGGCGTCGCGTTCTCCGGTATGTCGAGAGTGAAGGATGCTTGATAGGGCCTGTCGGGCTCGAGCGGGATGATGTATTGGGGGGTGCTCAGCCACTCCGCCAGCGCCGGAGGTTCGATGCGGATGTGGGCGATGGCAGAGATTTTCGAAGAGATGTTCGTGTTGCGCGACGCCGCTCCTCCCTGTTGTACCTTGCCGAAGGTGATGACCGTGCGGTTGAGGTCGAAGCCTATGACGTTGTCAGTGGTCACCTGGAACTTGACCTCGCGGGTCTCGATGCTGATGAGATACCAATGCCCGTAGGCGTATGACGCGAGCGTCACGCCCACCGCGGCCATCATGACGAGGATAATGAGTAGTAGCAGAAGCCTTCGTTGGTCCCATCGTTTCGTTGCCGGGGTTGTGGCATTTTTCTGTTTTCTCGATGCTCTTTTCATTGAAAATCCTCTTCTTCGTCTCATTCTTCCATCTTATATCTTATCATTGTCGTATTAGTATGTCTTATTTATGTCTTATTCCTCCCCCCGGCGGTATTTTTCACTTCTATTGCGCTTTCGGTGGCGCTCTCTGCTCCCGGGGCGTTGCTGCTGGCGGCGCGGCCTGTCTCGGCGCCTCTTGTTTCGGCCGCCGGAAGATGAGGATGAGAATCAGTATGATGATGGCGAGCAGGAGCAGGAGAAGCCCGCCTGCGAGGACATAGACCAGCGTCTCTCCCTCCCACCACTTCTTCTGCGGCACCAGCGGCACGATGATGTCCACCGGCAGCAGGAACGACTCCTGCTTCTGGACATACGTTTTCGTGGGCGGGTCGTAATCCTTGAAGAAGACTGTCACGTTCGCGGTGACCGTGCCTGGAAGGAGCGTCTCGTCGCGGTCGAAATAGAGCTCGTATGATGTCTGGCCGAATGCCGGGATGTTCAGGCTCGCGCTCTTCTTGCCCTGGGAGCCGATGCTGACAGTCGCGTAGACCTCCTGGAGTTCGCGGTTCCACCGGTTGCTCACGATGAAGTTGAACTTGTTGGTCGTGTTATACACGAACTGGCGCGTGGCGTCGGAGACATCGACGTGGAGGGTGCCGATTTTCAGGGTCTCTGTCCATGTGTCGTTCGCGAACTCGTCGAAATACACAGTGCCGTTCGCAGGGTAATCCCCGCCCCGGATGTTCTCGGTGTCCAGCGTCACGTTGAGCGTCGCGGTCTGAGCGCTCAGGAGCGCGATGGACTTGCTGCGGGCGGTCGCGACCACCGTATCATTCCTGTAGAGGCGGACCTCCGTGAGGACGTTGTTGAGGTTCTGCTTGGTCCTGCTGACGATGGTGATGGAAGCGTTCGCGTTCATCCCCTCCGGTATCGGCGGGACGCTGAATCCCAGGATCTCGATGCGTTTCTCTTCGCTGAGGACATGGATAGTGAACCGTATCTTCGTGCTTGCCGTGGCCGTGACCGTTCCTTCGATTTCGGCAAGCTCTGTAGCATAGAAGTCCACGGCATAGTCCCCTGGTTTCAGTATCTGTGGAAGCGCGAATTGGACGGTGACTGTCCTGTCGCTGGTGTTCGGCGCTGGGTCGTTTATGCGGACATAGGAGAGGACGTTGTCGTCCTCCGGCGTCCCGAGGGTCTCTGGATGCGCCGGATTGCGGGTGTACAAGTACACGCCAATGCGTTCAGCACCGCCGACCCCGATGTTGATATTGAACGCTTCCCCCGGGTTGAAGACGAAATCACGTTGTGACGGAGGATTTGTTATGCCGACCGCATGAGCGTTCGAAATAACTAAGATAGCCAGAATGACAAGGGAAAGAGAGGACGCTGGCGCTCTCCAGTTCATGGTTTTTTCTCAATGGTGAGCGTGACCATGCCGGTGGTGACGTCCTTCTGCGACACGGGTTTATCCTGGATGACGAATGCCACCTGTGCGCTTGACGGGGCGTTCCGAGTGATCATTTTATTGGTCGAGACGGTCGTCATCGCCTGGTTGATGTTGACCCATGCGCCGATGAACGAGACGACCACCACGAGCACCACCAGGATGAGGATAGTGCGCGATGAGAGGTCTTGCTCCTGCGGAGCGGCAGGCTCTTGTGGGGTTGGTTGTTGTTCCATGTGTCTCCCTCGTCAGCATGATCCGTCGTCGCAGCCGATGGCGTAGATCGCTGTGGTGTGTACGCCTGTGGGGACGTCTTTCGGTATTGATAGCCAGAGCGCTACTTTTAT
>Ga0315275_10000219_pt1 | contig 46794 bp, 56 predicted proteins | sample YL17G03_0_MG_FD_205557 | JGI IMG/M metagenome (GOLD analysis project Ga0315275, IMG submission 205557) | Sediment microbial communities from Yellowstone Lake, YNP, Wyoming, USA - YL17G03_0 | ecosystem: Environmental > Aquatic > Freshwater > Lake > Sediment | place: USA: Wyoming | collected... | reverse complement strand
GTAATTTAGAAATCGGGAATGCATTTAGTGAATTAAAAAAATTCATCGGTATCGCAGATGTTTATAAAGCATTATTACCAGATTTAAGCCCAATACAATGGAAATCATTTAAATATTTAAATGAAAATATAAAAAATAATTTATTTACAAGTAAACTGTTTTTTAAATTATTTAGACCGATTACATATTATATAAACCCACTCAAACCACATACTAAAATATCACAATTAGAATATGAAACAGCATATGCAAATTGTATGAAAAATTTAAAACAAATAGATAAATTTGTACAACAACAAATGAAATCAGTTACAGATGGTAGTTTAGACCCATTACAAAAAGTTGCTAATGAATCAAGGGCAGTACAAGATGCAGCTGATACAGCTGAAAAAGAATTAGAAAAACAAGCTACTATTCAAGTGAATGCTTATACTAGTGGTGGTTTAAGTAGAGGTATTCAATAATTTAATTAAAAATGGCCGTAGATATAAATAATAGTGATATAAATATAAATGTTCAAGAGGGGCTCGGTGATGTTAATAACATTATGAAGTCTTATTTGGATAAAATGAACAACGAGTGCGACCAAATATTAGCTCAAAATCCAAATAACCCTCAAGCAATTTTAATAAAAGAAAAAATAGCAAGTGGAATATCTCAATATGATATATATATCAATCAACTTAACTTATTAAAAGGATATAAAAAATTTTATGAATCTCCTTCTATTTTGAATGTTAATGAATATGCGCAAAAAGCAGTTGAATTAATATGGCAGTATATATTATCTGAAAGAGAAGCAAAGAACTTAAAAGAGACATATACAAATGATAATATGAAAGGTATATGGCAAATAATAAAATTTGTATTTGATGAAGATAGTGAATACGGAGTAGCTAATAGAAGAGTCGTTGACCAGAGTATAGGTAATGAAAATGGAACATTAATGGGTTTTATAGATAAAGTATGTCAAGACCCATTTGTTGAATTTTATGGGGATACTTATTATGATAAATATTTCTTTATCACTAGACAACCACCATTTACACAACAACCATATCAAGATTTGATAGATTTTAATATTGAAATAGAAGAAAAAGATATATTAAATGAAAGCTTAGGTTTTGATACTGGGAAAGCTTATTCTTGGTATAGATTAAGACCACAAAACTTAATATCATATTTAGGTGATGCTTCAGTGTTTGCTTATTTAAAAGCAGTACATTTTAAAGAATACGCAGATGTATGGGGTGAAAGACCATTAGAACAAGTATCTAATTATTTAGAATTTAATTCTATTATAGGAAATAAAAAAGATTTATTAGTATTTGATTTAGTAAAACAATCTATAAATGATTTAAAATTTATGGTTGATACAAACGCATATTTACCATTCACACGAACGGGTACTATGTTGTTAAATGGCGATAGGCGAATAAAAAGAGGAATGGTTGTGTATAAAAAATCAACAGATGAGGTATTTTACGTAGACTCAGTATCACATAGCTATTCTATAAATAATGGGGTTACAGATAGAACAACAACAATAAATGTTAGTAGGGGGATGGTTAAGGAATATTTTCCATTATATTTCAAAATAGTAAATACACCTGTAGAAGATATACAGCAAGGTAGTTATATAGACCAGGTAAGAAATTTATATAAAGAATGGCAAACAAATAAATTTGTTTTTAATTTCTTCCTAACAAAACAACAATTTGAACCAGGACAAATAGATACTATAAAATTAGTTACAAAACTATGATAATAAACATCGATGATAATAGTATAAAGGGATTACCAGGGCAACGCTCATCCGCAGGTGTTGGTTATATATTTATTCCAGAAGATTATGCAGATAGGACAACATACGTACAAAATTGTTATAATACAGGTCAATTATCATTAATAGATGAATTCGGACGTATAGATAATATTAGAATAAGTAAACATATTATAAAAGATTTAGAATTTCCTATAGAGTATAAGCAATTAGGCAGTTGTTTAGTGTGGGTTAATATACCTAAATATGAACAACCGATAGCAATAGCTTGTATTAATAAGAGTACAGAAATGTTTGATGTATTTGAAAACCAATTTACATTTTCGAAAAAAAATGATGATACAACTGTAGAAATAAGAGGTAGTATAGAGGATTCTACATTAAATATTAATATAAATTCTAATAAAGTAACAACACCTGAATTAAATATAAGAGTACAAAGTAGTGCGAATCAAGCTTCTATTAATACTAATGTAGATGGTAATATAAATACTATAGTTAGTGATTCCATCAATACACAAGCATTTAAAAAAATAAAGTTTAAAATACAAGATTTAGAAAATAATGAAAATAATACCGAAATATCTTATGAAAATGGTGTAGGGTTTATTTATCAAGATGAATTTAAAAATGAGATTATAATAGATGCCGATGGAAAATTTACTATAAAAAATGAAAATTACTCATTAAAAGATTTATTTAATGACATAATTTCTGAAATTTCAGCTATTACAACTATTACTGCATTAGGAGTCCAACCAATTATGAATAAAGTACAAATAGAAGAATTAAAAAATAAAGTAAGTCAAATATTAAAATAAATAACATGGTAATACAATCAGATATAGAAAATAAAATATTGAGCTTAATAGAAAGTAATGATAAAGAAGGTGAGGAAGGTAAAAGATACTTCGCAAACGGTATGGCTAAAATAATATACGATGCAATAGTTTCAGCAACTATTTTAGTCCCAACTACTGAAAGTATAAAAATGAACGCGGGTGGTTATCCTGTAATAATGAGTTCACCTTTAGTGAGTACAATCAATTAATACAAATTAAAGTTTTTAAAGAAGTAATTTTTTGTTATTTTTATAAAAAGAAAAATGTAAAAAATGGCCGTTAATAATGCTGATAGTATTAAGTATTTCGATTTATTAAAAAACGTTGGTAGGGCTACGGCTAATGCAATGTTTCCTAATGATTTTGAATATTATGTTGTAGCATTAGAATTAGTAGGGTATATAAATAAAAATGGAAATAATAAATCAACATCAGAATTATTTGTATTTCCAATAATGCCAGATAGAATAACTGAAGAAAAAGTTAATTTAGTTAATATAAAAAAAACAATAGGTGGGGTAACAACATTAAAAAATAACACATTTATTCCTAAAAATATTTCATTGAATGGTACATTCGGAAGGACTTTAAAGTTTTTAACTAATAGGGGTAATGTTATAGATTTAGATGCGGTTCATTTTTCAGAATTTAATACAAAATTAAAAACAGGGTACGGTTGTTTAAAAATATTAGAATCTATTTGTGAAAAATCAAGACAATTAGATGATTCTAATAAACCATTTAAATTATTTTTCTATAATCCAGCATTAGGTAATAGTTATTTAGTAGAAGTAGAAAATCTAACGTTACCACAAACTAAAGAACAAAATATGATGTGGAATTATAATTTAAAATTAAAAGCTATAGCTCCAATTAAAAGTATTTTAAGTGTTAAAGAAATAAGGGGTGCATTAGCCAATATAACCAATACATCTGTAATAGATAAAACAATAAAAACATTTACCAAAAATATAACAAATATAATAGGTGTTCAAGCAGGTAAAAATATTTTAAAAGTATAAGAATGTTTACTCAAGACACATTAGATAATTTTAAAAAAATAACAGGTATAAATGTAAATAATTTATTATCTAATTTTGTATATTTTGTAAATAATTCATACCCTAATATAGTAGATTATTATGCTGGTAGATTATCACAACCAGACCAAGATTCGTTTAATTTATTAAACAAATTAACCATAGATTTTGATAATACTATATTAATTTTTGATATAAATAAAAGAAGGTTTAAAACTATAGACTATTGGGATTTATTAGATAATTTAGAAGATATTAAAATAAAATTATCTACAATAACAAATATATCTAAATATTTACGCTCATCTATTGCAAAAGGCAATTATAATACGGGGGTTGTATATGAACAAACATTAAACTACAACCAAACACTCGAGAACGTATCAACCGTATTAGGTTCTGAATCTCCTCAAAATGATTGGGTAAATATAGCATTAAACAATGATTTAAAAGAGGAAAGCTATAATACAAATGGTGGAAATATGTTATCTATTACATTTGATAGAAACCCTAATTTATTATCTATGGATAGCGTAATAGATAATATAGTTGGGGAAAAAATGTATGGAAAAGATATTTATAAAAATATAGGTTTTGAAAATGATGATTTAAAAGTATTATCATATATAGATACAGTTAAACAAGCTATCGATACAAAAATAAATTTAAAAAAAGGTGATGTTCCCGAATTTCCAGATGATGGTTATTCTAATATAGTTGGTTCTGACATAGGTGCTATACAATTTCCAGTATTATTTAGACAACTAGCAGATGTTTTCGCTAAAGACGATAGTTTAACAGGATTTACTTTAAAAAATGTGAATATAAATAAAGATACAGTTTTATTAGATTTTGAAGTAAATACTAGATATAATCAAATTTTTCCAGCTCAATTAAAGATATAAAGATGTACACACAAATAACAAGTATAGAAGAATTAAAGCAAATATGGATAGAGATTTTATTAAATAATACTAATAAAGTAACTAAAATAGACCCTGAGTCAGTATTGAATGGGATAGCTTTCGCGGATTCTAAGATAGGCCAAAAGACAATAAAGGATATAGCTATTTTAGAATCACACATATTTCCAGATTCAGCATATGGTGATTATTTAGATGATATTGCGGCTAATTACGGCATAGCGCCTAGATTTACAGCGTCTCAAAGTTCTACGTTTGTTAGATTGGTTGGCACTGTAGGTACAGTATATACACAAGGAGTAAACACTGTAAGTGGTAAAGATGGAATAATATTTGATTTTGAACAAAACGTTACTATTCCTTCAGTAGGATATACATATGCCAAAATAAGAAGCCAACAAACCGGTGTAAAAACAAATGTAAATCCAAATACATTAAATCAAGTAACTCCAATACCAACAGGACATACATATATAATAAATGAATATGCCGCGTTAGGTGGTAGAGACTTAGAGCAAGATGATGTATTTAGAGTAAGAATAAAACAAGGTGCTAATATTATAGCTAGAGGTACTTTATCTATGTTAGAACAAGTATTTATGAAAATAAATAGTAACGTTTTAAGAGTATTTTATCATGGTTATGATAATGATGGCAATTTAATATTATCTATTTTAACACAAAATGGAATAGATTTAACATCTGTAGAACTAACAGATTTATTAATTAAAGGAAATGAGTATTTTAGTTTATCAGAATTGAATCCGTATAATACACAATCATACGGTATAATATTACAAAACATATCATATCAATCTATAGATATTAGTTTTAGATGTGATTTATACAATGGCTATGACCCAGATGATATAAGAAAAGAGATTCAAATAGCATTTGCTAAAAAATATGATTTTAGATTTTGGGATATTAATACTATAATAGATTGGGCTGATTTATTAAATATAGCAAGAAGCGTAGAGGGAGTTAAATATATACCAGATACTTATTTTTATCCGAATAATGATGTAGTAATAGATAAAAATAAAATACCTAGATTTAGAGGGTTTTTGATGTTGAATTTAAGTGGGGGTGTTTTAACTAATTATAGCGGAACAATTAATCCAATATATTATCCAAGTATAGCTGACTTTAGTTATCAACAAACAATTTTAAATAGTTTATAAAATGTCACAAACAAGATTATTGCCCATAGTAACAGATAATTTTGATGTTTCTTCATTCGCTAATACTATAATTTATTATTTTAATACTAGTAATGAAATAACTAAAGCTATTATAACTGAAGACAATGGAGATAATAATTATATTAATTATTTAGAAGGTGAGGGGTTAGTTGCGTTAAGAAATTTTCCATACGGCACTAATTGTTATGTTGATAATTATGGAAAATTAATAATAAAAACAAGAGATACAAATATTTATGATATTAATACTAATGGGCATTTAACATATAGCTATTAATTAATAAAAAAATATTTTATATAAAGAAAAAATTTATTATTTTTAAACAAATATAAGAAATATAAATGCCACCATTAACTATAATAGATTTAGGACAAATACAAGCACTGCATATAGGATTAACTGCACCTTTAAATAAAAAGATATTATGGTACGATGATAACCCAGGTGTAAAAATTATAAAATATTACGATACTATAACCAGTACGTGGGTATCAATTATATGTGCTAATACAACGTTCTTAAATTTATTAAACCCTATTGAAAGATTCGTTGTAGGCGCAGGTGGACAATCAGTGTTTAATACAACTTTAGACGTTAACGATAATTGTAAAATGTCAATACAGGGTATAATTCAAGATACTTTACTATACACTAAAACAGGTCAAAAACAAGTAACCCACAACGAAACAATATTAGAAGGTGCAATAGTTTTAATTTGGAATTAATATGAAAAAAATAATTTTATTTATATTATTAATAACAACAATAATAAGTCATTCACAAATAAATAGAAGGAATATTGTTACTGTAAAATCTAGAACTACTGCCTTTGGAACTACTTGTGTTATAAATGATGTTATATTTTGTGTAGATAGTTCTAAATTTTATTATTTAACTACAGCCGCATTATCAACAGCAAGTCTCTCAACCACCCCACATAATAATTTAAGTAGTAGTGGTTGGAATTTAAATGGGAATACACTTATAGATAATAATAGTTATTTAGGAACTAAAAATAATTACAATTTTAGCATTAAACGTAACAATTGGGATTATTTAAATTTCTATCCTAAATATATGGGTGCAAATAAAGCAATATTAAGTACTGGACTTGGAACATTAGGATTTACTGAAAATTTGGGTATTGCAATCGGATTTGGTTATTTTTCCGGAACTGCTGATACTTGTGTCGTAAATAACACAAGTTACACATCTAAACTAGTTTTTGGAGATACGAGATTTTTTTATTCAAATGCAACTGGCAATGGTCATGATGCCGAAATAAGTTGGACTGAAAGATTTTGTTATAACAACGCGACAAACAGATTAGGAATAGGAACAACTAACCCACAGGAAAAAGTTGATGTAACAGGAAATTTAAAAGTAAGTGGAACGGCAAAAATAGGTAGTTTATTATATCCAACAGGAGTTACAGGAGTTACAGGTCAGGTTCTACAAACAGTCGATGCAAATGGGACATTAGGATTGTCGAGTGTTGTTGGAGTTACTGGTGCAACAGGTGTTACTGGTATTAATGGTAGCAATAGTTTAGTATGGACACAAGGAACATATACTAACACAGGCGAGTTTGGTGGAAATTATGCTAATTTATCTGCAATAGATATTTTTTCTATTAACGAAAAAGAAAAAAATGGAACAACAGTAACAAATTGGTTTTCATCTTTAGGTACTAATAGCATTTTACAAGTAACAAATATTTCAACTCCTAATGTATTTGGTATTTATAGAGTAACTAGCGTAGGATTAACTGGAAATTATTACGATATTGGAGTAACTTGTGTAAGTTGCACAGGAAGTTTATCTGCTACGGATTTTGCAATAAGTTGGGTTAATAATGGAGTTACTGGAAGCACAGGTGCAACAGGTAGCAATGGTACTAACGGAGCAACCGGAGCGACAGGTGCAACGGGTGCAACTGGTAGTACTGGACTAGGGATTAATTGGAGAGGTGCATGGGCATATGGAACAACTTATTCGGTTAATGATGCAGTAAATAATGGAAGTCCAAAATCAAGTTACATTTGTACTACTGCACATACATCAGATAGTTTAGCAATGAATAGTTTTGTAGCTGATGGAGTAGGTGGATTGCAAATAGGAGATAGTAGAGATAATATTATAGTTGGAGATACACTTTATTTTACTTCATCATCATATGGTTCGTTTCAAGCATTATTAGTAAGCAATCCATTAATTCCAGTAGTATTAAGTACAGTAAATAATGGTGATGGTGGAAGTTTATTATCAGCAGCAAGAGGATTTGCTATAGATACTGGATATGCTTATGTATGTGGACGTAATGATAATGCTATTAATAAAATAGATATAACCCACGCAAATGCTATGACTTTTGTTTCAAAAGCTGTTGATGGAGTAGGTGGGGTTGTATTATCAGCACCAAATTCTATTATAGTAGTAGGTAATTATTTATATGTTGTTAATTATTCAGGCAATTCAATCGAAGTATTAAATAAAACAACAATGGCTCATGTAACGACTTTAATAAATGGAGTAGGTGGGGTTGTTCTTAATGGCCCATGTTCGAATACTTTTATTCAAAAAATAGGTAATTATTTATACATCAGTAATCAATTCGTTTCAAATATTGAAGTCATAGATGTAACTAATCCTTCTGCACCTGTTCATAAATGTACAATTGATGATTATGCTGATGGTGGACAAATACGTTTAAATACTGCAAATATAAATTCTTTAGGAAATAATTTATTAGTTATAGATTACGTCTTGCATAGTTTGATGGCAATAGATGTAACTAATCCATTAAAACCAAAATTTATAAGTAAAATTACAGAAAGTGATGTTAATTCAAATTTCCACAGACCATATAAAATAATTATGAGAGGTAACTATGCATATATAAGAACAGATAATTATCCTTCACCACCAAATGCTTTTATGATATTTGATTTTACTGATATAAATAATATTAAATTTGTAGATGAAATTCTTGATGGTGAAGGCGGTGTTCATATTGGTGGGTTATCAGTAAATGTTAAAAATGGTTATTTATTAAATTTATGGACTAATTATGAAATATTAAATAATAACAATAAACCAGAGATAGGTCAAACATGGACAAATTATTGGGATTATTTAGCACAAGCAGGCGATAATGGTTCAATTTCATTAGATTCAAATATAGTTACAGAGTATAATAAAGCAATGACAAATGCAAGTAATGATACTCTAGCATATTTTATATTAGGAGCAGACAGTGCAGTAAAGGGAAATTTAGATTATTCATTTTCAGCATGGACATTATTACAAAGTCAAAATGATGTAGGTGGTGGTTTAATTTTTGGTTGTTGCGTAAGAAATGGAATTATTGTTGATAATTATGTAACTGGTGGTTCTACAAGGCAAACAAAAACCACAGGGACATTAACTACAACACTATCTTTAATTTATAATAATACAACAAAAAGAGTATATCTATTAATGAATGGGGATTCTGATTTAACGACACCAATAGAAACATCATCATTTACTATAACTAATCGAAGTAGATTAACTAAAATATTTAAATATTAATTATGAAAAAGTATATTTATTTTTTATTTATAGTAATATTATTTGTAAGTGCAACATGCAATTCTAAAAAGTCTTATTATGTAATTGCAGGGGATTTTACTAGTTATAATAATATTAACACAAATTATTTAACTTTAATAGATACATTAGGAAATATTGATGCTACATTTAATAAAGGAGGTATCGGTGCAAATAAAACAATATCAGTAATATCATTATATAAGGATAATAAAATATTAGTTGGAGGTCGTTTAACAAAATATAATGATTATAAATCAGATAGAATATTTATGTTAAATCTAGATGGAACAATAGATAATACATTTAAAGCAATATTACCAATAGATTCAAACGCTTTTGTTCATTCTATTATGCCATTAAATAGTGGTAAAATATTAATTGGATTACAATGGGACGTATTTAATGGGCAAAATCGTTTATTTAAAATTACTCAAAGTGGAAAAGTTGATACTGAATTTAATAAAGGAAATAAAGGAACAAATGATGACGTATTGAGTATATTAAAAGATGGAAATTCATATTATATTATGGGTTGGTTTAAAAAATATAACGATGTAGAAAATAATATGATATGTAAAATTGATGAAAATGGAAAGTTAGATACAACATTTAAATGTAAAATAAAAAATGGAAATTTTATTCACAAAGCATTATTAAATAACAATAAATTATATGTAGTTGGAAATATTCCTAATAGTGTAGTATGTTTAAATTCAACAACAGGAAATATAGATACTACCTTTAATTTACCAATAAATTTTAATTTTCCATGTTATTCTATAGCTAATAGTGACAATAATATTTATTTAGGATATAATGGAGAAATTGAAAATAATCTTTTTGCTATAAAATATAACGGAAGTATTGACACTACATTTATTGAAAAGAAATTTAATCTAGATTCTGGAAGATTATCGATAGATAATTTATTATTTGATAATAATTCATTAATAGCTATCGGATTATTTACAGGTAGAGATAATGAAAAAAGAAATAGAATAGTTTCTATAAAAGAAAGTGGAAATAATAACAACATTTTTGACCAAGAGTGTTTTAATGGTAGAGCATTTACAATGATTAAAATAACTAAATAAGCATGAAAAAAATATTATTAATATTATTATGCTTTTACTCTTTTATCGGATTTTCACAAGTAGAAGTTGGTAAAGGTTCTGAATATATAATTATTCCAACATCTACAGGTAGTACAGGTGCAACGGGTGGTATTAGGTATGGGAATTCAACTTTACAATATAATACAGGTGCCGCATGGGTTTCAATGGGCGTAACTGGGGCTACTGGAAATACGGGTGTAACAGGAAATACAGGATTACAGGGCATTACTGGTAACACAGGCGTAACAGGTGCTAATGGTACTAACGGATTAACTGGAGCTACTGGTGGAACAGGAGCAACAGGAATTACAGGAGGAACTGGAGCAACTGGAGCAACAGGTTTGACAGGTGCAACAGGAAGCACAGGTGCAACAGGAAGTACAGGTGCTACTGGAAGTACAGGAGCAACAGGGACTAATGGCACTAATGGAGTTACAGGGGCAACAGGTAGTACAGGTGCAACGGGTGGAACAGGAGTAACAGGAAGCACAGGTGCGACAGGTAACGAAACTCTTGCAGCTGATATGGACACTTATGGCTTCTTAAATCAAACACAAACCTCTATTGGATTTGACGGAACAAATACGTTCACATTAACAGATGCAGGTAGTGGTTGGACTTATTATAGAACAGGTGTTCGCAATACAATTTCTGGAAATAAGACAGTAACATTATCAGGAAGTCCACCAGCAGCAACAGCAACATATTATATTTATTCTGATGCTAATGACGGAACATTAAGCAGTTCAACTTCAACGTGGATTTTAAATGATACAAAAGTCCCTGTGGCAACAGTAGCTTGGAACAACACATTAACACCTAAATTTTGGTTAGCAGAAGAAAGACACACAGATAAAATAACAAGACGTTCTCATTATATTGAGCATTATTTAGAAGGTAGCAAAGCACAGACAGTAGGAGCATTAACAGGATTTACTTTAAACTCTGATGTAAATGCAAACAAGACTTTTGCCATTGCACAATCTACTTTACTTGATGAAGATATAATACAAACAATAACAGCATTAACGCAACCTAATGGAACAAATACTGATTATGTTGTATTTTATAGAACAGCAGCAAGTACGTGGGGTTGGAAAGCAAGTAATATGCCTTTTGTTTATAACGTAGGAAACACAAACGATTGGATTCAATGGGATAATGCAGGAACAATGACTGATGCGACTGGTGGGGTAGGTGGCAGTACTCGTTGGGTTAATTCATATATGTTATTGACAAATTTTAGTGGTGCAGCAAGGTATGTATTTATTATGGGACAAAGCATATTTTCATCACTTGCAACGGCACAGGCAGAAGCACCAACAAGTTTTACATTAACAGGAATACCTATTGCTGAATATTCAATCGTATATAGAATAACTTGGACAACAACAACCTCAACTTCGCAAGGTAAATGCAGATTGGCAGCAAATCCTCAATTAATAAGTGTTTCGCCAATAAGTAGTATAGCAGCAGGAAATACCATTGACCATAATACATTAGCTAATTTACAAGGTGGACAAACTTCGCAATACTATCATATAACAGCAGCACAATCAAATGGACTTAATACAGGCACAGGATTGGGTGTGAATACAGCAAGTCCAAATGCAACATTAACAATTCAGAGTAGTGGAAGTACAAGTGCTTCAAATGCTCTAACGATAACAAATAGTGGTGGTACAGAATTAATGAGAGTACAAAGCGATGGAACAGTTGGGATAGGAACAACAAGTCCTGCGTGTATGTTAAGAATACAAGGAGTTGGAGCAACTAATATGTTATGCGTACAAACTTCGGGTGGAAGTCAATCTTTATATGTTCAAAATACTGGCAATGTAGGCATAGGAAATACAAATCCACAGTATATATTTGACGTAACAGGTACAGCAAACGTATCATCGGTACTTAAAATTGGTGGTGTTGATGTACCTACAATATCTTCAACAAATACAATAACAAATAAGCGAATACAACCGAGAACTTACTCTACAACATCGCTATCAACACTTACGCCAGAAATAGATACTTATGATAGATTTCTTTTAACAGCACAGGCAGGAGCATTAGTAATAGCTAATAATTCTACCTCAACACCTGTAAGTGGCGAGAATATGATGGTTAGAATAAAGGACAACGGAACAGCAAGAGGAATAACGTATGGTTCATATTATCGAGGAGTAATAGGTGCTTTGCCCTCAACGACAGTAATAAGTAAAACTTTGTATCTGGGTTTTATGTGGAATGTAGCAGATACTAAATGGGATTTGATATTAATTGCACAAGAGCCGTAGCTACTATGAAGAATATATTTATAATTATATTAATTTTAGTTGTTCAGCAATCTTATAGTGCTTCACGTTATTGGGTTGCTGGTACAGGAAATTGGAACAGTACTGCACATTGGAGTACAACTTCTGGTGGTTCAACTGGTGCAGCAGTACCAACATCATCGGACAATGTTTACTTTGATGCAAATTCAGTTACATCAGGTTCACAGACGATAACCTTGAACGCTACAATGAATTTTCTTACACTTGATTTCACAGGGATAGCAAACAATCCTACAATAGAAGGAAATGGCGTTACTGCCAACGCTTATGGAAATGTAACATTTACAACAGGTTTTACTTGGGGTGGTAGTTTTCCAGCTATTAGCGATTGGTATTGGAAAGCCACAGGAACGGCAACGCTAATAACAGGTGGTAAAAATCTAAACTACATAAGTTATCATCATTTAAGTACAGGGTGTACTTTAAGTTTAGGTAGTAATGTAAGTATGCAAGGTTTATATTTTGAAGGTGGAACGCTAACTACTAATAATTACAATATAACATCTGGGTTGGGTTTTAATTGCTTGGGAACAGGTGGAACTTTAAATTTAGGTTCATCTTTAATAACCTTGTCTAATTCAACAACGGATTATCAATGGAATATGACAACTGCTTGTACGATAAATGCAGGAACATCAACAATTAAGTTTTCGGCAACATCAGGGACATTGAGTTTTATAAATACAGGTGCAGCAGCAACTTTCTATGATATATGGTTTTCTGATGGTGGTACAACTACATTAGCTGTTAATTGTGCAAGTGGAACAACTTTTAATAATGTTACATTAGCTGGTTCATCAACTATACTGAACACTTATACGTTTAATCAATTAATACTATCTCCTGCGAAAACTTATACAATAACGACAGGGAAAACACTAACAATGAATTGGCTTCAAGCCATAGGTACTAACGGAAACAATGTATCAATAGCTTCAAGCACAACAACAAATGCAACAATATCAATAGCATCAGGAATGGTATGTGAAGATTATATCACATTAAATCATATAACAGCAACAGGTGGAGCGACATTTCAAACAGGAGTGAATTATACCGATGCTTGTTCTGGGTGCAATACAGGGTGGAGTTTAGGAACTTGCGTCAGACCTGTATCGGCAGGAAGCGGATTTACATTTTTTAGATAAATATAAATATAAAAATAAATTATATGAAAAAATTAATTTTAATAACAGGAATTTTAATAAGTAGCTTACTATCAAACGCACAGGATATAGATTCATCTACAACTGGCGACATCATACCTGATACAAATATTGTAACTAAAATAGATACGAATTTTGTAAATTATGTAGATACGAATTTTGTAAATTTTGTTTGTGCTGATATGACTATTATGGACACGATTGTTAATGGCAATTCGTGGAATATAAAATTAAGTAATGGTTATCCAAGACCTTTATATGACAAAAAGCAATGTATGCTGCAATTTGAAACAAAGATATTAGATGAAAATAATAAAGAAATTATATTCATTGGGCAAGATAACGTGATTTATACAACGAAAAAAGATTTTTGGTATTTTATTGGTGCAGGAATTTTGAAAGACCAAACACAAGGTAGAGAAACGATTAACAGATTAAAGAGATATATTAGAATTTTGTTTTTTAATAAATAAATAAAAAGCATGAAAAAGATTAACGGATTTTTAGCAGAATATGACCATTTAATAAGAAAGCTAATGCTAACAGGAATAAGTGTGTTAGGAGGAGTTTGTATATTTTTTATAACAAGATATATACAGAATAATGATTGCGACCACAAGGAGATAAAGACGGCTGTAATGTTAGTAAAGGAAATGGTAATTGAAATTCGAGCAGATAAGAAAGGTTCTAATGATTTAATAAATATGCAGTTATTACAACAACAAAAACAAATTGATGAGTTGAGGCAACGCTATGTTTTTAAAAGAAATAAAAATAATGAAACAACATACTATCCGAGTTATCCAAGTATTTCAAACAGTTTAACCTTAAAATAGAAAAATTATGTTTTGGAAATTATTATTAAATAAAGAAAAAGTTATCGTGTTAATAAGACTTTTAAGTGAATTAATTAAGCTATTAAAAAAAGATAAATTAGATAGTCGATTAATGGCAAGTCTTTCGGGTAATATAAATACAGCAGTAACAACAACGGATATTCAAATAAATTCAATAGAGCAAAAAATTGAAATATTAAAAACAGAATTAAACATTAAAATTTAAAGCTATGAATAAATTAATTATTATTATATTGATAGTATTTTCTATTAATATATATGCAGAGAATACAACAAACAAGAGCAATGTAAAAGTATCAATAGTAAAAGTAGATTCATTAAAAAGAGATACATCAAAAGCTGAAAAGGTTGTAGTTGCAACTGATAAATTAGTGACAGAAATATCACAAAAAGATATTCCAGAAGCAGATTCAGATAAAATGACTTGGCTAATTTATATTAGCAGCGTGTTAGTACCTTTATTATTACAATGGTTTATAAGAATAGTTCCTACCGCATCTAATTGGAAATTATTACAACTCATAGAACTTTTAGCAAAATTATTAGTAAAAATAGCAGGATTAATTAGTAAGGTTGGTAATTTATTTCCTAATAAGAAAAAGGGCGGTGGAAATCACGATGAGTTGGCAAAATTGGAACAACCTAATGACACAGGATTAATTGGTAAGTAAAATATTAGTAATATTAGAAATGATAGGTATTATAGTAATGGCTGTTATTATAGTTTTACCGATAGCAATATTTAAATTATTTAAAATTTATTAGTTATGGTATTAGATATAGATATTTGCAGAGAACTAAGAGTAGGCGACACAATTGCTGTTCATGGAACATCATATTTAGCAGACGCTATCGAATTAGCACAAAGCATCGAAAGTAAAGAATTGTGTAAATGGACACACACGATGACTGTTTGCGAAAAATATATGAATAAGATATATGTAAGCGAAGCCATTGAAAAAGGAATTGTAAAAACAGACTTTCAAACTTATTTAGATAGTGGTAAGCAACTAATGAGGTTGCGTTATAAAGGAGCAAATACAGAAGATTATGCAGTTGAATTTAAAGAACTTGCAGACTACTATTCTGGCAGGTCAAGATATGATATTATCGGTTTGCCTTTGCAAGGAGTTAAATTATTAATAAAACTACTCGATAAAAAAGCAAATATAAATATTAAGAATAAGAAAAAAAGATTTAAATGTGTTAGTTGGAGTGCTTTTAATTATTACGAAATATTAGACGATTTATCTTTTGAAGAATATACTAATTTTACAGTAGTTGAATTTATTGAAAGTGGTAGTTTTGATTTAGAAGTAATAAAAAGAAATTAAGTGTGTTAGATATAAATATATGCCCAGTATGTCAAACCATATTAGAATATGGTAAATATATTTGCCCTTATTGTAATACTGTTATTGTAAAATAATGTAAAATTTAATTTATTAAAAATGTACGGTATAAATGAAATAGAATTATTTGTTTATACAAATATCACAGATGGTGAAGGAAATGTGATAAAGGCATTAAAGTCTAAAATATTGATTAATAAAGACGATTTTGATGTCCAAGAATACGTATCACCACGTACATTAAAAATATCTAAAACTAAATGCATTATATATCGTAAAGACCGTAATGAGTATCAAATATGCCACGGTTCTTACCAATCTATAAAAGATAAAAAACAAAAAAGGAATAAAATAGGTTTTCAAACTAAAATAAAAAGTAAACATTAATTTTTAAATTATGGGTAGACCTAGGAGAACACACTTATATCATAGATATGATATGATAACAGGTAATTATCAATGCAGTATGGATATTACATCGATTACACAAGCCGGATTATTACTTGATAGTATAGATCACTGGGCGGATAAAAAACATATTTATAAAAGTTTTTGGAGTAGGGAAAAACGGAGTAATTATTTTAAATCAAAAATAGAAAAAAACATTAATATTATTAATAGTGAACCAGATAAAATAAAACAGTCATTGAATTATGATTTTGATATTAAATCAGAACTTCTTAAAAAACCACAATCATTAACAAACCTAGTAAAAAAACACAATACGATACCCGAAATAGTATTATCTAAAATAGATTTATTAAAAAAAGAAAATTATAATGTAATAGAAAAAGATAATATCTATTATATAGATAAAACATTAAAAGAAGGTGGTATATCAACGCTCAATATGAGTATGTGGAAAGGAGATAAATTAAAAATAGGCTTCACTTCAGATAATCATTTATGCAGTCATCACGAAAGACTAGATGTTTTAAATTTATTATATGATATATTTGAAGGTGAAGGAATATCTACAGTATTTAATGCAGGTAATTGGATTGATGGTGAAGCAAGATTTAATAAAAACGAAATACATACAAAGGGACTTACAAAGCAAATAGAATACGCCGTAAGAGAATATCCATATAGAAAAGGAATAAAAACTAAGTTTATTGCCGGTGATGACCATGAAGGTTGGTACACTATTCGAGAGGGGGTAAATATCGGTGAATATTTCCAAATGAAAAGAGAGCTTGCAGGGTTAAGTGATTTAGAATATTTAGGATATATGGAAGCTGATATAGAGTTAACAGAAGGCGGTTTCGATAATAATTCGTGGTTAAGAATAGCACACCCTGGAGGTGGTTCAGCATATGCAACTAGTTATACTAGCCAAAAAATAGTTGAGAGTTATCAAGGTGGTGAAAAACCAGCCGTTTTATTATTAGGACATTTTCATAAATTAGATTATGCTTATCCACGAGAAGTACATGTAGTACAAACCGGATGCACAATGGACCAAAGTACTTTTATGAGAAAAAAACGAATAGCCGCACATTTAGGTGGTGGAATAATTGAATTAAATAGAGCAAAAGACGGCACTATAAATCGCTGTAAAGTTGAATTTATAACTGCGTTTGATAAGAAATTTTATATAGGCAAAGATAAATATTTAAGATAATATCACAATGGTACAGTGTTATAAAAAAAATATTAATAAAATATGTAAAGATATAACACAAGTGTGTGATGATTGTAAATTAAAAGATTATATAAACAAATCACATATATATAAAATATGTCCTGTATGTTGCGGTTTACAAAAAGTAGAACAATACGGATTAGAAAGTAAATGTGTATTTTGTGCAGGTATAGGGGTTTCGGAACATGGTATAAATTTAAAAAATTTAACATGAGAAAAATAATTTTAATATTATTGTTATTTATAATAAAAACGTCCTTCTCACAAATAATAGTTGATTATTCGGGTTTTAAAGTATATTTAGACACTATATATAAAACTACTAAATATTCATATTATATTTTAACACAAGCTAAAATAGCTAATAAAAGTTGTAATAGAGCTAGTGGTTTTAAAATAGATGAAAGATACGCGCAATATCAATTAACTAACAAAGATTATAGCCATAGCAATTATGATAAAGGGCATTTAAGTCCTGCAGAAGATTTTAGATATAATGCTGTGGTTGAAAAGAAATGCTTTTATATGACTAATATAGTACCACAGAATCCACAATTAAATAGAGGGCAATGGAAGTTACTAGAAGAACATGTAAGAGATTTAAGTAAGGGGTATGACAGCGTATTAGTTATAACGGGGTTAATATATGATACATTAAATAATGAAAAATTTAAAATACCCACATATTTTTTCAAAGTGTGTTATATATATAAGTCTAAAGAATGTGAAGCATATCTAATACCTAATAAATCAATAGTAGATTATAAAATATATCAAATATATAATTTTAAAATAATAGGAATGGTGGAAGAAAAATTAAAAAAAATGATAAAGTATGAATAGTGATTTCGATTCAATAAGACAACGTGTATTAGATTTAGGGTATAAATTTTTCGATAACGGTGATTACAATTTAAATCATATATGGGTAAGAACATCTGAAGAAATAACTAATAAATTCGATGATGTATACTATTGTTTATATTATATAAATAACGAACCACAAATATTATCTATACCATGTACTACAAAGCCGGGTAAAAATAATATTATTACATATATGTTATTACCAGGACAATATAGTCAAGCGTGGCGATTTAGTAATGGAATATCATTATCCCGTTATCCGTTCACTTTCCCGCACTTTAGACAAATTAAAAACTTAAAATGTTGGAAAGTATTTCCAGGCGGAAATATAGATAAAAGTAATATTATAATAGATAATCAAAACCATACACATTGGCACGCTATGAGCAATCCCGGTCGTAGTGGATATAATGTAAATAATTGGTCTGAAGAATGTATGGGAGCTGAAAGTCCTTTTTTTAATAAAATAATAGAATTAACTAACAAAGCGCTTCCAATATATGGAAGTGTTTTTACTGGTACTATAATAGAAAAATTTTAAAATATGAAAAAATTACAATTCATAATAAACATATTTAAAATAATAAAACACATAGATTTAAAGCAAATAAAAATAATTTTAAGTATGTTATTAATAATATCGACCATATATTTAGCTATACGTAATCAAAAATTAAAAGAACAAAAAGAAAAAGCTGAAGCTGAAATTTCTATTAAAACAACTGAGATAATACAATATAAAGATGAAATAGGTAGAACAATTACTAAAACACTAGAATATTCGAAAACCATAGAACAATTAAAGTTTTCAAAAGATAGTATAGAAAAACGAATATATACTGAATTAAAAAGAAGTGATATAAAAAACAAACAAATAACATCATTAATGTATGGTTATTTAGAATCTAAAAATACGATAAAAGGTATATATAAAGATTCATTATTATTATTAAAAAATAAAAAAGATACTATTTTTTTAGAAAGAAAATTATCAAAAATTATAAAATTTGATTATCCGTTTATAAACGCAACGGTAATATTAGATTCCGTACCAAAAATGACATATTCTAAAAAAGAAGAAATATACGGAGTTACTACATCGGAAAGACCAGTTAGTAAGTTTTTTATATTTAGATTCTTGGGGATAAAATTAGGTAAAAAACAAAGTTATATACAAGTAAAATCGACAGACCCAAATACTAATATAACTATAAGAAAAATTGATATACAATAACTAACGTATTAAAATTTTTGTTATATTTATAAACATTAATTATAATTCACTTTAATGGCTATAATAAATAATAGTTGTACTGAAATAGGGGATATATTTCTTATCGTAGCAGATATACCATTAGTTGGATTAACCTCTATTAATAGTTATACAGATGTGCTTGTCGGAGAAACAGCTAATAGATACTTCATTAAAGAATTTAAATATTCGACTGACGGTTTAAATTATTCAGATTATATACCATTAAATAATGCTAATTTACAAGCAATAAGTGTTAATCCGGGTGATTATTTTTATATTCAATATAAATATACTCGTACTGGAAATGATGACACAGGAGTGTTAGAATTCACTAGTATCTCATTAAATAGCACATTTCAATCGATAAATTCAAATAGCGCGTTCAATAAAAGTATTTTTCATCAATTTATAAATTATCCAGATTTAGATGTTATAGCTTGGTGTGTAAATGTTTTAGATAAATTATATAAAAACGGAATAGTTCCTAATTATATAATTAGAAGAGCTAATCAAGATAGTTCAGAGGATAGAGATTATATAGATTTTTTTAAATCCATCGCTTTCTTTTTCGCAACCATAATAATATATGGTCGTGATTTATTAGAAAAAATAGATTCTAATGCTGCTTTATTACAAGATTTTTTAAAAGAAAGAAATTTATTCGTTAGAGATAATCAAAACATACAAGATTTATTGTATTTAAAATGGAAATATAATGATGAGATTAGACAAAGAGGAACTATTCAAATAACAAAAGAAAATATAAATACACAAGAAAATACTACAAATATATATAGTAGTAAATCTAATATAGATAAACAAGTAGATGGGGAGTTATTGAGACTAATATCATATAACCCAGGTGATGAATTTATATTTAATAAAGTAAAAAGAGAACATTGTGGTTGGAATGTAGACAATAGCAGTCCTTTATTTAAAGGATTAACTATTCAAAATTCAATTAATAAAGCATATGAAGATAGTGAACAAGTATTCGATTTAAGCCTATATCCTATTTATAATAGAGGTCATGTATCTAGAGAGAAAAACAATGGAGAATGGGTAATGGAAATAGTAAATGTTCCTGTAGGTGAAATAGCTGGAATAGCTCCAGATTTAGATTCATTAATTGATACAGATTTTTCTAAGACTATAAAAGTAGATTCTAGTTTAAATTATGAGATTTCGTTCTGGGTAAAACAACCTTCTTTCGATGATGATATAAGTGAGAGTATAAGTGATAGTATAAGTGATAGTTGCAGTAATAGCTGGTCTTTAGTAGATACACCATTTACGTTCGGCGTATACGGATTTGATATTTCAAATAATCATAAAAATTTATTAAGCTCAGTAACCTCATTGACTCAAAATACATTTTTTTCTAATGTAACGTTAAATAAAAGAGATACGTGGTATTTTGTTAGAGGTATAATGTATGCGACAACTGCTCCAGCTTTATCAACAACAGATGCCTTATTAAATATAGGATTCGGGTGTAATTTGAAATTAGCATCAGATATATCAAAAATAATCCCATATATAGTAATAGAAGGACAACCACTTAATACAAATTGTTTATTAATAAAGGATTTGAAAGTTAAACCATTAGCAACTCCGTTTGAAACTGGATTTATACAATTGTCAAACTTTATTGAAATATGGGTAAAAAATAATAATAAATACGATTCATTAGAAACAATAGAAGATACATTAAGACGTTTTCTATTACCATATAATACAATATTTAAAAATATTTATATATAAAAACTATAAGATATGTATTTAAAATATGCACAAGATTTATTCTTAGGTAAAATAGAACTAACACGATTAAAAGAATCATTAGATGATAATGGATTCAGGGCGTTTTTAAAAGATAATAGTTTAAAGTTTGGTTTAGTTAAGAATACATTAGATGATAATTGGAGTAATGGTTTAACCGAACAAGGAACTAATGTAGGTACTATTAAACACAGTGAAATAAAGGCTATCGATGCTAATGGTAATTTAATATATAAACCAGCTACAGATTTAATAAGCGTACCTAATGATAACACGTGGTATTGGGTTCAAATAACACAAGCATATTCTACTTTAGAAACAGGTGTTGTTAGTATAGATATAAGTGGTAATTTAGTAGGCGATGGAAGTTGTGAGTTTTTAAAAATATTCAGAGGGCAACCTAATTTCCCAACTAAAATAAAATTCTCAAATGCTACTTATAATATACTAGAATATGAAGTATTAAGTGTTATAGATGATAATAATGCGATATTACAAGGAGTATTCACAAGTGAAACTGATCTTAATTTTTCAGTTATAGGAACATTCACACCAGGTGTAGTTATAAATACAGTAGATAAATATCCATTTCAATATGATTCATGTACATTTTCATTAACGTCAAGCTCATCTGTTACCCCACCAGTTTATTCTGATTTTATATTTTATTTAGCAAGGGTTAAAAGAAACGGTACTAATTTATATATAGAAGACAAAAGAAATTATAATATATATAAAACTAGAACAGAATACCAACTTTCAAATATAAATATCACAAACGGAGCTGGGTTAATAGGAATTGAAGCTATAAAGTATGATAATTATATATCTACTAAAGAGCATAATGTTGTTTATATTAGTTGGAATTTTAGAAGTTCTAATTGGACAATAGATACTAATTCTAATAAAGTTACTCTTAATGTCGGAGAAGGCGGTACATATAAATCAATAGCAGATTTCACAGATGGTGATTTTGATAATTGGAGAATTTACGTATCTAACGGGAATTATTATAAAATCAAAGCGTCATCTAAAAGTGGTAGTGCTATAAATTTAGTGTTAGATACATTAAATTATAAAGATTTTACAGATGATTTAACACAAGAATTACTAATTACACCCGATACAGAAGAGATACAAATAAGATTTAAAGCAGCTCAACCAATATTTCCAGCAACAGTATATGATATTACTGAAACATGTGATAAAATATATACATTTAAGATTAACGAAAGAATAGGTAAATGTTGGGTACCAGTATATCAAACAAATAATAATACTGGGTATATAGTTGATTATAGATATAAAACAATAAACAATTATACTATATTTACTTTATTACCAACCACTGATAGCACACATGGTTATTACACTGAAGACCAATTTGATGATTGGGGTGTGGTAGTGGCATCACCTACAAGAACAGCTTACACTAATGACGCTGTATACGCTTATATTTTTTTAAAAACAAATATTAATCATTATTATAACGTTATTCAAAATTTAGTAACAGGTGACGCTTTTGGAATAGAAGAAAGAACATTGAGTAATGCTTCTCCTATCGTAAATTTACAAATAGGAACAGCAAAACAATATCAAAAATTAATTGGTGATGGGATAGTTTTGGGGGCAAATTTATTTATTAATTTAAGTAAAATAGCAGGAAAGAACGGTAATAATTTTTATTTACATTTTACACCCTCTGATTTAAGTGATAGTTTAGGGGATCCTATTCCTACTATTGATTTAAATAGTAAACAATTAATGATCGTAACAGATTATGTAAATCCGACAAATTATGTATTAGTTAAAGAATTAACTCAAAATGATATAGATTTTATAGATAATTCTGATGCTGGTTTGTTTATGAAATTTACTTATGATGGTAGTGATTGGGTATATGCTTCAATGAATGAAGTAGATGAAGAAGAGACACCGGTAACAATTTCTAATTCAGATATTACTTTATGGCAGAACACTGCGGGTACGATAGCTACAACATCTTCATTAAGTAGTGTTACAGGTGGTTATACTACTAAGAGAAGACAGAAAGAAGTTTTAATAGATTTCGATATGAGATTATCGATTACTAGTACTAGTAGTGCACCCCCTGCAGGGCAAATAGCAGCTATAGAATTGTCACTACCGTATCTGTTCAAGCGAGTACAATATGGTACATATAATTTATCTAACACCGCACCCACATATTATCCATCCGGTGCGATGCCAATGCTCGTTGAACAAAACGGGGGTAGATTAGTTTTCAATTGTGCAACGTTAAACGGTGCTACAGGATTGAATCTAACCGGTGGTAACGCCGCTTTCAATTACACGTATCACGGAAATCCACCGAAAGCGTATTTAGATACAGAATTTAATGGTGGTGGGAATTTTGGTAACGGTGGTTTAGTTATAAGATTATTTGGTCAAATGGTTTTACAAATAATATAAAAAAATAAAAAAACATGCAAGTAAATTTCTATACAAAAATAGTAAAAAAAGAATCTGATTTAGTAGTTAATCAGCAAGAAACTATAAATGAAGTATTAAGCAATACTTTATCTAACAACGATTTCATTACACATAAAGTATATCAAGCAGATTATTATTTAGATACTGAGGAATCAACAGTGTGGACTCCGTTGAATATATTTACACTTTTTAATATAGATAAAACAGATTGTAGTTTTATTCATATACAAATTAGAAACCTAGATATAGATGAGATAAATGATAATAATGTTACTTTTGATTTAGGTATCGGTTCATCTATATTAAATTTATCACAAATTACATTATTAAATGTAAGTGAATTAAGTGAAGATGTGATAATATCGGATATAAGAGTATTTGATAAAACAGCTATATTAAATATAATAGTAGGAACAAAATAAATTAAAACAACATGGAATTATTCTATACTGATGCAACAATATATAATACCAAACAGAGCGACCCATCTAAAAGTTTAGGTGGATATTTGTCATCTTCTAAAATACCATCAGGTAGCTTAGAAAACATGTTCTCATCTATATCTCAATTAACTGTTAATAATGATACTTATGAAATAATAGGTATTATATTAAAAAATACATCTGGGGTTATTAAAAATAATGTTAAAATATGGGTAGAATTACCGATAGATAGCGTTGTAAATATTGAAGCAGCTATTGTAGAATTAACCCAAGACAATAATGGGTATTTCATGGAAAACATACCAAATAGAAACTCATTACCATATGAAGCTACATTCTATGATATAGAAACAGAAACAAATGCATTAGATTTAGGGAATATGAATAATGGTGCTATGTTTGGTATATGGTTAAAAAGACAATTAAATCCGTCTACAGCAGCATTAACAGATGCTCAATTATATAGTAATTATTTAAGTAATACCGCAACCACAACAAAAGAAGAAATATCTTTAAAAATAGATTTTTCTTAATTAATTATAAGTGAGTATAATAACAGTGAATTAAACTTATAATATATCAAAAGTATATAAAAAATATACTTTAAAATATGTTTTATATAAATTTTTATATTAATTTTATTAAAATTTTAAATTAAATAATTAATTAAGTATTTCTAACTAAAATTTAAAAACATGACAAAACGTGCATTAAAAGAAGTATGGAAACCGATAAAAGGTTACGGTGGCCACTATTTAGTATCTGATATTGGTAATATTAGGTCTACTTTTCGTTTAATTAAAACTAATAACAATAATGATAGACTCATTAAGGGTAAATTTATATCGCAATTTTCTACACCCGGTGGTAAATTAAGAGTATCATTGCTTTTTAAAGGAAAACAAAAATCACACTATGTACATAAATTAGTCGCTACTACGTTTTTAACTATTACTAAAAATTATGATGTAAATAAAATAGGGTGGAAAAATGAACAAGTACGAGATAATAGGGCATCAAATTTATTTTATTTACCTCTTTCTGTTAAAAAAAATAAAAGACGAACAATACCATGTAAATTCACTTATGATGTAAATAAAACATTAAAGCGAACCAAAGTATTCGAATCATGTACAGAAGCTGCATTATGGCTTACTAATAGAGGGTTTATAAATAAATTTACTGATATTAATACAGTTAAAAAATATATTTCCAAAGCGGCTAAATATAATCTAAACGCATACGGATTTAAGTGGAGTAGATAAAATAATGGAGTTGATAATAAAACATTATTCATACTTTTTTTCTAAATTAACCGGTTATTCAGAATATGATTTCATTCCATCAGAAAGAGAAATTGTAATGATGAATAATTTTTTAAAAATTATTGAAAAAGATGGTGTTAAGGTTAATACTTTAGGTGATTATTTTTGGTTTGATTATTTCTGCTTTCAATTCGATTATTGGAAAGATAAGTATACACGACTTGGTAAAAATAAAGTATCATTTAATTGGGTTGTAGGTAAAGAAGCTTATAAACGTTGGTTAGCGCGTAATGATAATTGGAAATATTTTTGTGAAAGAGGGTTTATAAACAAATTTAATATTAATAAACAAGAATTGTTAGAACAACGTACAACGACAAATTATTGTGAATTAGTATATAATGAAGAACAACTAAAAAAAATGTTCCACACATCACCTAATGATGTTTTAGCTAATTGTTTATTGATGACTACTCTTTTTAATTCAAAAAGTGAATACTGTTTAAAGTGTAATTTTAAACAAGATTGTGAATTACTATTAAAAGTAAAATATTTTAAAATATATAAACAAAGAAACGCTATAAAAGAATCACATGGTAAATCTAATTAATATTTCTATAGGGCAACAAATAACCACTAAAGATGAGTCATTAGTGGTAAAACAAATACTATTTAACCCTATAGCAAATTCTAATCCAAATTATTATATAGAATTAGATAAGGTAGAAGTAAACGACCAACTTAACGATTATATTACAATAGTTACACATAAAAACACTAAAATTAAATTAATACATATAAAAAATTATGCAGTATAAAACAGGTATATGCGCTAATTGTGCTAAAGAGAAAATAATAGTCAATAATACTAAGAAATTATGTTTATATTGCAATAATAAAAGGTTAAAAGACAATAAAAAAGATAAAGTTGACAAAACTAATAAATTATATAATAAAATAAATAAAACATATAATGAAATAGATATTGAGAGAGAACAAATGTGTAGTGGTTGTGGGCAACAAAATCATTTATCAAGGTCGCATATAATATCTAGAAAACACAGAAAGGATTTAGAAGCGGATAAAAATAATATAAAATTACATTGTTTACAAAGAGCGGATGGTTCAAAAGGTTGTCATCAAAGATGGGAAGGTACTTTAGAAGAAAAAATGACATTAATGGATTTTGAAGAAAATATGAAGTATATAAAAGAAATAGATATTCAACATTATAATAAAATTATAAATTTAAGACAATAAAACATGCTATACCAATGCAATTATTTTATATATGATATCGAAACAGGTGGTTTAGATTATACTAAACACCCAATAATAGAAATAGCTATTATAGGTATAAATGAAAAACTAGAAGAAGTATTTAAATATGAAAATTATGTAAAACCATATAATTATTTAATAGTTGAACCAGGCGCACTTAAAGCTAACGGTATAAATATGGATTCGGTTTATAATAATGGAATAGAAGTAAGACAATTATATGAAGATTTAAAAAAATTATTTAAGCAATATAAAGTAGGTAGGGCAAAACCAATATTAGTAGGGCATAATATATATAATTTTGATAATGGGTTTGTTGAGTATGTATTTGATTTATTCGAAAAAAGGAAATCGGATAGTAATTTATATAATTATGTTGAAAAATATTGTTTCGATACTATATTTCACGCTAGACAAAAAACAGGTCATATAGATGTAGAAAATTATAAATTAGGAACAGTATGTAGAGATATGGGAGTAGAATTAATAGATGCGCATAGAGCGATGAACGATACTCAGGCAACTAGAGATTTATTTATAAAATTTATAGAGAATATGAGAAGTAATGAGGTTGCTAAGGCAGAAAAAAATACATTTAGAAAAACATTTAGATTTTAATGAGTGATATAACTAAATATAATCAATTTACATTAAACCAATTGCAGACTACTTATAAAATAGTAGATGAAATAATAGAAGAATTAGATGGGCAAGCATTAATGCAAATGTTTCAAGGTTCTGATGAAGATACTGAAAAATTAATAGATATTTTAGTTGAAGAAACAAATAATGCTATACATGCTACACAAGGGCAAATCAAAAACTCTTCATTTGGTTATTTAGATAAATTGGTAAATAGTTTAGATGATTTGTTAAAAAAATACGTATTGAATTATTTTACAATTACATCAATGCCTGATTTTGAAATGAACTGGCATCACGTAGAATGGGGTTCAATGGTACAAATATATCAATACTTATGTATAGAAGCAGCTAGAGGTCACGGTAAATCTTATTTCTTTTCTAAAAATTATCCATTATGGAAATTATATAGATATGAAAAAGGTAGTAATTCCAAATCAGTAAATAAAGAATTTACATTTTCTAAGAATGGGCAAATAATTACTGGGATTTATGATTTAGGTAAGCGCTTTATGAGTGAAATAAAGACTGAAATAGAAATTAATCCAGTATTAAATGATAAATTATTTCCAAAAGGTAGAGACGAAGGTAGTTGGGGTGCATTAAATATAAAATGCAAAAATGGAGCTGAATTAGAAATAAAATCTATAGATTCTCGATTAAGAGGAGCTCACCCTGGGTGGATAGTGTGTGATGATATATTGCAAGATAATCAATTAGAATCATCGGAACAAAGAGATAAAATGAATGAGCTGTTTGATTCTGTAATTATGAACATGATATTACCAGAAGGACAAGTAATTGTAGTCGGTACTCCTTTCCACGAACTAGACCTTTATGGTAAATTAAAAGCTAAGAAAAAATGGAAAGTATTCGAATACCCAACTATATTCCCAGATGGTACGTTTTTATGGGAATCTAGGCATGGATTAGAATATTTACAAGAAAAAATAGACACTTTATCAACTATATCATTTTCTAGAGAGTTATTATGTAAACCTATATCAAGTGAATCTACTATATTTCCTTATTATATGTTAGAAAAATGTTTCGCATCACAATTTTCTTTAGTGCAAAATCATTATTCTTTTCCAAAGAAATTTGACCAGATAACAGTTGGTTGTGATTTTGCAATTAGTGGTGAAGTTGGAGCTGACTATACTGTATATGTTACATTAGGTATAGATGGACAATTAAATAATTGTAATTATTATATAATGAACATATGGAGAGAGAAAGGTGTTGGATATAATCAGCAATTAACAAAATTGAAAGAATTGAAAATGAATTTTGAGCCAAAGTGTATGATGTGCGAAGATAATAATTTCCAAAAAATAATAGTGGATATGGCAAAAGAAGCTGGTTTACCAGTTATAGGACACACAACAACAACTAATAAATATGATTTAGTTAAAGGATTGCCAGGATTAGCATTGTTATTTGAGCAAGGAAGAATAAAAATACCACGTGGTGACCAATATTCTAAAGATATGACAGATATGTTAATAAATGAATTAATATCAATAGCGTTTACTAGTAAAGGATTAAAATCAGTATCTGGACATGATGATATTGCATTCGCGTTGTGGAAAGCGATATTAGGAGCCAATCATAGTAATAATTCATTCGATTTTACTTTTATTTAAAAAATATATGATTAAATGCGTATTATATGTAGTAATTTTATTAATTTTAATTTTTATAGAGTATTTATTCCAACCAAGATTAGATTATACAGATAATAATAATTTATTATTATGGTATAATAATTATAAGAAAAGAAAATATTTAAAGATATTTTAAATTAAAATAAATATGGATTTTGCGGAAAGTTTTTTATTAGAACTATTCAATTTATGCTTTCATAAGCGAGAAATGTTAGATATTTGTTGTCAACATTTAAAATACGAATATATTCCTAAAGAATCTTACAAATATATATGGAAAGCGATAAAAAACTATTATCAAACTAGTAATAAAATACCAACTATTGGTTTAATATCACAACAATATTCGACTAATAAAGAAATAATAGAGGATTTAAATAATATAAATCAAACAAATATACCTGATTTAGATAGTGCTATAATTAAATTTGAAGAATATATAAAAGATAATTATTTTAACGATGTGTATGATAAATTAGCTAATAGCTATAATTCAGGTAATAAAAATAAAACATTTAATTTAATTAAAGAAGCCGGTGATTATTTAAATAATTTTTCATTAAAAAAGAGCGGTAGTTATTATGAAAGAGTTTTTGAAGGATATAATGAAAGAACTCAAAGTAGAATAATACAAAAAACAAGCCACATAGCTTCTAAAACAAAAATTCCATTTTTTATTGATGAAATAGATAATATAACATATGGTGGTTGTGATAAAGGTGATACTTGGTTAGGGTTAGCACAATCAGGGGTTGGTAAATCTAAATATATTAAATGGAACGGAGTAAATGCTGCAAGATTAGGTAATAGAGTATTGCATATACAAGCAGAAGGGTCTAAAAGAGAATGTATGAATTTATATGATGCTACTTGGACAAGCCAAGCTATATATGAATTAGAAACTGGAAATATTAGTACAGAATTACAACCAAAATTAAAAAAAATAGTTAATGATATTATAGTTAATGATGGTGAGATATATGTTTATGCTGCTGAAAAATTCGATTCTATTTCGATGATGGATATAAGAAATATTGCAACTGATGTTGAACGAAATTTCGGACCATTAGATTGTATATTATTAGATTATTTAGATGAAATAGAACCAGGTGATGGAAAAACATATCATGTTGCAGAAGAAAAACAAAGAAAAGCAGCAATAGCTAAAGGAATGAAAAATTTAGCTGTTGAAAAAGATGTGGTTTTCGGTAGTTGTGTTCAAGCAGGAGATATAATGCCAGATAAATTAAACGACCCTAAATTCGTACTCACCAGACATCATACTTCAGGTGATAGAACATTGATAAAACCTTTCTCATATTTCTTTACTATGAATCAGACAGAAGATGAGTACAATAAGGGTTATATGAGATTATACTGGGAAAAAATAAGAAAATATAAAGGTAGAAAGTTAATACATATCGCTCAAGCATATGAATATGAAAAATTTTATGATAGAAAAAAGACGATAGAATTGTTTAACGATAAATAAAATTATTATGGATTTTATAGGAGCTGAACAAATAATCATAAATAATAATAAACTGTTTTTACCGGAGTTTAATGAAATACTCAAAAACATATGTAACGAAATACTTAAAAACACATATGGTGCATGTGAAATGGATTTTGACGATAATATATCATATTGGCTTAAATTTGAAAGCGGGCAAAAATTAATAGACCGATTAGACGAATTAGAAAACAAATTAAAAACTATTAATTATAATTAATTTATTTATGAGAAAATTAGCAACAGTACAAAGAATAATAAAATTAGAACCAATTATTGGAGCCGATAAAATAGAAAAAGCAACTATATTGGGTTGGGAATTAGTTGTTAAAAAAGGTGAATTTAATATAAATGATTTATGTATTTATATTGAAATAGATAGTATATTACCACAAACATCAGAATTTGAATTTATGCGAGAAAGAAAATTTCGTGTGAAAACAATAAAACTAAAAGGGCAAATAAGTCAAGGTATTTGTTTTCCATTAAGTATTGTATATCCTTATCGTGATTTAAAAGAAGGGGATGATTTAACAGATACAATAGGAGTAAAAAAATACGACCCACAAGTAATTGCTGAAAATAAATTAATAGAAGAACAATCTAAAATTTATAAAAATAGATTAGATAAATTTTTTAAAAGATATAATTGGTATAGAAAATTGTTAATAAAACCATCTAAACTACCATTTCCATCATTTATATCTAAAACAGATGAAGAGCGTATACAAAATTTACCAAACATATGCCAAAGCGAGAAAAACACTATATTTGAAGTTACAGAGAAGTTAGATGGGCAATCTGCGACTTTCTTTTTATTAAAAAATCCTAAAAAATGGCAGTTTTGGAAAAAATATATATTCGGAGTATGTAGTAGAAATCTTCATTTAATTAAAAAAGATAACAGCTCATATTGGTCTATAGCTCAACAATTAGATATTGAAAATAAATTAAAAACATTACATCGTTCATACTTAAATGTAAATTTAATAGTTATACAGGGTGAAATTATCGGACCTAAAATACAAAACAATAAATATAATATAGATAGGTGTGATTTTTATGCTTTTAATTTAAAATTAAACGTAGGCTCTAAAAAATTTAATTATACAAACGCAGAAATGAAAACTATACTATTTCCGTTAAATATCAAAACCGTTCCTTTGATAGATGACCAATTTATATTAAAAGATACTATTTCAGAGATAGTACAATATTCTAAAGGCATATCGATTTTGAATTGTAATGTATTAAGAGAAGGTGTAGTTGTAAGAAGTAAGATGGGAAAATTAAGTTTTAAGGTTATAAATCCAGATTTCTTATTAAAACATGAGTAATATATATTTTACATCAGATTTACACCTAGGGCATAAAAACATTATACAATATTGTAATAGACCATTCGTATCTATAGATGAAATGAATAAAGTATTAATAGATAATTGGAATAGTGTAGTTAAATCAAACGATACCGTTTATCAATTAGGAGACTTTTCTTTTAATAAAAACCCTAAAACATATCTTTCACAATTAAATGGAAATATTATTCATATTTGGGGTAATCACGATAGAAAAAGATATTTAGGAGAACTCCCTAAAAAACTAACATTACAACATAGAAATATGGATATATTGTTATTGCATGACCCCTCATTCATTTTTAATCCATATGATATAGATAATGTATATTTAACAGAAATTGCTTCTAAATGTGATTATATTTTTTGTGGGCATGTACATGAAAAATGGAAATATAATAAATTGGGATTTACTTACATAGATGGATATTTGATACAAGTATATAATGTACCTGTAATTAATGTAGGGGTAGATGTTTGGGATTATAAACCAGTAAATATAGAAGAATTAATAAAATTTAAAAATGAGTAATGATTTAATCAATAGTTTATTCGAATTTGGTGCAAGTGCATTTTTAATAATAAACATACGTATATTATTAAAAGATAAAAAATTAATGGGTGTAAGTTGGGTTCCAACTGCATTTTTTACTATATGGGGTGTATGGAATTTATATTATTACCCAAGTTTAAACCAAATATCGAGCTTCATAGGCGGATTAGCTATATTTTCAATTAACGTTATTTGGTTATTTTTGGTATTTTATTATAAATTCAAAAACAATAAAACATGAAAGATGAAAATGAACAATTTTTAAACCAAGTGCATACCGTATTGGATTCTATTCAACAAGTATTAATAGAAAAGAATAAAAGATATGGTAATTCGGCGTTAGAACCATTAAAAATATTTTCTAAAAAAGATGCATCACAAGCCATATTACAACGTTTAGATGATAAATTGTCAAGAATTAAAAATTCTGAAGAATTAAGAAAAAATGATATATTTGATTTGATGGGGTATTTAGTTTTGTTAAGTATAAGTGAAAAATGGGATTTTTTTGATTTAATTGATTAAATATTGTTTTTACATTAAAATTTTTTATATTTTTATAAAAATTGTGCATCAGTGAACGTAAATAAACAACAGGTAATACAAATATTGAATTTAATTCAATCCGGTTCAAAAGGTTGGTATTCAGGTAAATGTCCATATTGTGATTCTGAAAAATTTGGTATAAAATTTGATAGTGACTACAACGGTCAAAAAAGAACTAATTTCAATTGTTTTAAGGGTGATTGCCAGCAACACGGTAGTATCTTTAAGTTATTAAAAGATATTAATAGACTCGACCTTATAAACGATACCTTTCATAGTAAAATAGATATTGAAAAGAAATTAAGTAATAAATTAAATACTATTTTATTAAATAGCACTGAGACATTGGATTTAAATACAATAGAAAAGCCATTACCAATAAAGTTTAAGCGTATATATTCTGACGATTATTTAAATAATCGTGGTTTTAATGACGGACATTATAATACATACCATATAGGTATCTCTGATAGAGATTATTTATATAAAGATGATTATGTTATTTTTCTTATTATGGAAGATAATATATGTAAGGGACATATAGGGAGAAGTCGTAAATCTAAAGAATGGATAGATGTTTATAATGAAGAATTAAAAAAGAACGGTGTAGATAAAAAATATTTGCGTTGGGTTAATTCTCCTAATACTGATTTTGAAAAATTATTATTTGGTATTGATGAAATTAATAATAAAACAGAAACGGTAATATTAGTTGAAAGTATAACAAGTAAATCAAATGTAGATAGATTATTAAATTTATTTCATACCGATTTTATAAAATGTTGTGCTACTTTTGGTAAAAAAATAAGCAAATATCAAATTGCTAAATTACAAAATAAAGATATTAAAAATATTATATTATTATTTGACCCAGATGCAATCGATAGAAGTAAAAAACATTCTTTAGAATTAAGTCAATATTTTAATACGTCTGTAGGTTATATAAAAGATGAAATGAAAGACCCAGGTAATTTAACAGAAGATGAAATGTATGATGTATTGAGTAATTTAGAAAACGCTTTAGAATTTAATATAAATAAGATACAAAAAAAGAAATTAGAAATAAACCATGGTCGATTTTAAATCTAGGCATCTTAGTTATTACGAGTATCTGCAAAAATTACAATTAGAGTATATAGTAGCAGAACTCAGAAAGAAAATATATCCATCATTAAAAGATAAAAAATACTATTTAAAATTGATGGAGAGTAAAAAAAATACAATTGAAGATATATGTGAAAGAAACTCACTTCAAAATATATTTTCAGATAAAAAAATAAAAAAAGAAAAATATTCTAAAATATACAACATAATAAGTTATCCAAATTTTTTATATAGAGATAAAGAAGAACAATTAAAATTTGAACAAAAAGATAAGGCATACTATTATATGAAAGATACCGATTTCAAAGTATCTATAAATTCAGAAGATAGAGTCGGAAAACTAGTTTCAATATCATTTATAGCTTATTCAGCTACTATTTTATTCGATGATAATAGTGAAGGGGTATATGGTTTAGATATTTTAACCCGTATTTTGTAAACAAAATATTTATTATTGTTAAATTTTAAATATATATATAAGTGTGTAATATATAATATAAATAATTTAATTTTATCAAAAAATAATAAATATGAAAAATAAAGAACTGTACAAACAAGAAGTAGATGATGGTAGTCAAATACGCTACGATATTAATGAAAATTATTATAGTAAGTTGAATAAATTAGCTAAATTATATCGGTTAATTTTTAAAAGAAGGTCCAAAGAGTTTAAACAAGCACATGATATAAATTATTACAAAGGTGGTTGGCCAAAACCAAATACGCCATCTAAAGCGTATATGCTCGCTGAAATGGTTGCTAATGTATTTACATTAATAGAATTTGCTAATTTAGAAAACGATTTCAAAGCACATTTACAAAATAAAGGTATTAATGTCGATTTTCAATCATCTAAAGGAAGTTGGTTTAATGAAATAGATTTAAATTTAGAAACTAAAAAAGGAAGAAAAATAAAAGAATTATGGATAGATGTATTTAATAGTACAGATGATATGTCTGATAGTGGAAAAGATATATTACAATTATTATTAAATAAAGCATCATTAATTCAAAAAGATATATGTACATTGGCAGACGTAATTAGAATAGAAAAAGCACCTATGGTTGAAGTCGAATGTGAAATAAAAGCATTTAATTATACAAAGGCTGTTAATTTAAAATATAAATCCTTAAAAGATAAAGACATATCACAAGACCTTGATAAAGTTAAGTGTGATGCTGAAAATACCTCTGACGCGTTATCTATATTCGAAGAAGATAGTTATCTTGATAAAGAAAAGTAAATTAAAAATGTGTAAACAATATATTTTTAATGTATAGTATATTGTTATCTTAAATTTTTTTTATATTAATTTTGTTATAAAATTATGACACAACGTGATTTATTAGGAGAAATATTTTGTAAATTACAAGATATTCTAAGTAAAACATTTAATAAGCAAATATATCTAAGTGGCGATATTAGTGAAGATAATAAAAGCAGCAATTTAGAATTAATTGATGAAGATATTTTTATTAAATGTATAGAATTATTTGATAATTTTAATATTAAATATAATATAAAAGATAATAATATATTATTAATAGACAATAATTCATTTATTAAAAATTTTATTAATTAAAAATAAAAATATGGATGAACTTCATTTTAAATGGGAAAAATATTCAAATGAACAATTAAAAAACTATTTAAATAGTACTTTATTTAATGATATAGAAAAAGAGGCAATGATAGAAATACTTGCACAGCGCGGTATATTAAAGTTTATAAAAAAAGTTGAATTAAAACCAATTAATAACATTAATCAAATAAAAAAAGAAAATATGAAAAAAACAGAAAAAAATATTGAGCAAAATGAAATAGAGCAATCTATTGAATTAAAACCAATTAATACAGAAATAACTTTCTTTTGTAAAAAAGAAAAAGTAGAATTAACTGGTAAAATAATAGCTTATGCTAAAGATAAAAAACGTGGTCATGATTATTATAAAATAAAAGCAAATAATAAAAATTATTTTAAAAGAGTAAATTAATGTTTTATAGTTCATATAAATTTTCTAATATATATAAATATTTTTTAAATAAATTAAAAAATAATTATCAATACGATATTGATTGTAGAGATTTGAAAACATATGAATTATTGAATATCAATTTTTTATTAAAAAATCCTATAAATTGTCTTTATTATAATAAAAGACGATCTTCTCAATTAGATTATATAATTGCAGAATTACAATGGTATTTTAGCGGAAGAAATGATTTAGATTTTATAAAAAAATATGCTAAATTTTGGGAACAAATAACTAATAAAGATAATACTATTAATTCTGCGTATGGATTTTTATTATTTAATAAAAAAAATGAATATAATTATACTCAATATAAATGGGCAATTAATTCTTTAATTAAAGATAAAAATACTAGACAAGCTATAATGTTTTTTAATCAACCAGCATATCAATATGATGATAATAAAGATTTTATTTGTACACTACACGCTTGGTTTTATATAAGAGATAATAAATTGAATATGAATATTTGTATGCGGAGTTCTGATATAATATTAGGATTGCCAACAGATGTTCCATTTTTTTGTTTATTACAACAACAAGTTTTTTTACATTTAAAAGAAACTTATAAAGATTTACAATTAGGTGTTTATAATCATTCAAGTTATTCACTTCATATATATGAAAAACATTTTAAATTATTAAATGAAATATTAGAAAATGATTTTTTAAATAAACAAATGATATTAAAAGAAAATATAATTAATATAAATGGAGAATATTTAAATAAAAATATAGAAAAATGCATAGAATATGAACATAGGCATATATAAAATAGGAGCCAATACTGATATTGGTATTGATATGACAAATAGTGGTAGTTCTGAAATAATGACACTAATACGACATTTAGTATCTATAGATGTAGATGTAAATTATTATATATTAAATGATATTGATTCTTCTTTTACAACAAAACAAATATCTAAAAATATTTATGAAATAAACATAAATAATATAGATTTATCTAAATTAAATTTAAATAAAATAATATTAAATAATGGTTCTTTAATATTAGAATTATCTAATAGAAAAAATTGTTATGATAAATTAATAAGTTTTATTAACAATAATAATGTTGATATTTTTTTATTTTTTGAAGATATTTTTTTATCTAGATTTTTTAATATTGAATTAAATAATAAAAATATTAAACTTATATCACAATTTTATAATATAGATTTAGTTAAGAATGTAATAGAAAAAGATAATAATATTATAATAAGTAAAGTATATTATTTTCCAATAGAGAAATTTGTGCCATTTTCAAGAGATTATTATAATTTTTTAATAAATAAAAAAGATAAAAACATTAAATATGATGTATATTATGCTGGTAGCGGAAGTAAAAAAATGCGAATAAAAAAATTAGATAATTTATTAATTGATGATTGTAGTAATGTCATACGCGGTTCATTTAACAATAATATGTTTAAAAATATACATCCAACTATTTATAATAATAAAATATCATTTGAGCAAGTGTTTTATGAGTTATATAATTCATTTGCTACTATAATATTGACTGATTATGAATCATTTAATTTTAAAAAAGATATATACACTATATCATCAAGATTATATCAATGCTATCTAACAGATACAATAACATTTATGGATGATACTTTTGATATTAAAAATTTAATAAAATTAAATTTAAAAATTAAAGAATTTCTTATAATAAAAGATAAAAATGATTTATATAAAAAAATAAAATTATTAAAAGAAAATGTTAATTTATATAAAGACATATTAAAAGAACAGCAATCTATAATAAATAATTTAATTTTTAATAAAAATAAATTTTTTATAGAATTTTATAATATATTAATAAATGGATAAAGAGATAATAATATTTGCTGGTGCTGATAAGTCTGGTAAAACAACGTTAGCTAAAATGTTAGCTGAAAAATTAAATATAGATTATTATAAAAAAAATAAACAATGTGGGTTATTCCACGATAATATTGCTTCATATCATTCATTAATGTATGATAATGATATATTATTAGATATTATAAAGCAAAAAAAGACTGGTATTATTTTAGACCGTTCATTCATTTGCGAATATAGTTATTCTAAAACATATAATAGACATACAAATTTTATTAAAATAAAAGAATTAGATGAGCAATTCTATAAACTTAATGCAAAAATTATATTTTGTTATAATTCTAATTATAAATTTAATTTTACAGATGAATGTGTTAATGTTAATGATGTAGATAGCATAAATAATCATTATTTATATTATCTACAATATGAAACAAATATGAAAAATTTTATTTTAGATATATCTAAAAATAGTATAGAAGAAAATTTAATACAAATCATAAAATTTATAAAAAATGAAGATACAAAAAATTAGAAATGTAAAGACTCCAAATAGGGGTACTACAAAAAGTGCAGGTATAGACTTTTTTATACCAAAATTTGATAAAGATTTTATAGAAATTTTATTAGATAAAAATCCAAAATTATTTATAAATTTAAATGAAAAAACATTTGAATTATCTTCTGGTGAACGTGTATTAATACCGTCCGGGATTAAAGTAGATATTCCTAATAATTATGTTTTAATTGCTTTTAATAAATCTGGTATATCGTCTAAATATGGATTAGATGTATTAGCTTGTGTAATAGATGAAGATTATACTGGAGAAATACATATAAACTTAGTTAATACTTCAAATTACACTATAACTATATGCGAAGAACAAAAAATAATACAATTTCTTTTAATGCCTATATTTTATTGTAATATAGAATTAGTAGATGATATAAATAAATTAACTAATAGAGGAGAAGCTGGTTTTGGAAGCACAGGAAATTAATAAAAAGCAAAATATAGTTTTTATAAAAAAACTTGAATTGTGTAATACTTGTAAAGGTTTAGGTAAAAAATATTTTTATCAAACACAAGATTATGTTAAATGCAATACTTGTAGTGGTATAGGTAGTGTGCCAATTAAACAAGTTAATAATGAATAAAAAGAATATAAATAAATGGATATTTGATAATAAATTATCAGTTACTATACAATATGATAGAATATTATATGTTGAAGAATATGATGGTGCTTTTTTATTTTTAGAAGATGAAAGAGAATGTATATTTGATGATAATTTTCATATAATTTTAGATAAAAATGATAAATCATTTTTATTAAATACTGATTTAAATATTAAATATGTATTATATGAATTTGGTGGTAAATATTATTATGATTTATTAAAAGATATTGATAATCCTAAATTAAATTTATTTAAATATATTGGTAAAGCTAATCAAGAATTAATTGCATTACAAACTTATTTAGGTGTTCATGGTAGTTATGAAATATTAAATGGTTCTACAAAATATGATGATTGGTGTGAAAAAGCTAAATTTTTAAAATATGATACTTTAGCTATATGTGAAAGAAATACACTTGCTGGTACTATATCATTCCAATTCATTTGTGAAGAATATAATATTAAATCAATATTAGGTGAAGAGATAGTTATAAATAATAATGATAATAAAATTGAAATAAAACTTTATGTAATAGATGAAATTGGTTGGGAAAATTTATTATTTATAAATAAAATTATAAATATTGATAATAAACAATTTAGATATATAAGTCAAGATGATTTATTTAAATATTCTAAAGGATTGATTTGCATTTTTGATTCTAAAACTATTTTGAATAAAGAATTAATAAATGAATATAAAAAATATTTTAAATTTTTATATTATCAAATTGATACAGTTATTTGGGAAAGTGATTCACGTGATAGAGATTATTTATTAAATCAAAAAAATTATATTGATAATTTTATTAATGAAATACCAGCTATTCTTATAAATGATACATATTATTTAGATTATGAAGATAATCATATAAAATATATTTTAAATAAAATTGCTGGGCTATCACATCAAGCTATTTCTAATAATCAATATATGAAAAACGCTGATGATAATTTTAATATTTTATCAAAATTATTTGATAATGAAGATGAAATGTTAAATTTATTTATTAAAATATGCGATAATGCTAATGAACTATCTAATATATGTAATTTTAAAATAAATACTAATACTTTATTTTTGCCTAATTTTAAATTAGCAGATGATTCATTATATAAACCATCATTTATTAATAATGAAACATTGTTTTTAAATTTAATAAAAGAAGGATTTAATAAAAAAATAAAAAATAAAGTAGATAATGAACAATTATATATAGATAGAATAGAAAAAGAATTTAATGTAATAAAAAAACAAGGTTTTATAGATTATTTTCTTATATTATGGGATATTGTTTTATTTTGTAAAATAAATGATATATTAGTTGGGATAGGTAGAGGTTCAGCTGCTGGAGCTTTAATTAGTTATTTATTAAACATAATAGAAATAGACCCAATAAAATATGATTTATTATTTGAGCGATTTATGAATGAAGGAAGAAAAAAGCTTCCAGATATAGATATGGATTTTGAAGGCAATAAAAGAGATATAATAAAAAAATATATAGAAGAAAAATATGGTATAAATCATGTATGTTCAATTGGAACTTATGGTAGATTGCAATCTAAAGCTGCTATGGTTGATTTAGGTAAACAACGTGGAATTAGTCATAGTACAATTAATTTTTATAGTAAAATGATTGATTCATCAAATAAAGATTGGTGTAATATATTTAAAGATTTAAAAAATAAACCAGCATTAAAAAAATTTATAAAAGACAATGTTGATTTATTTAATGATATTAATTTAGTGTTAAAGCAACCTCGCAATCAATCTATTCATGCATGTGCTATGCTAATATTGCCAGATAATAAAAATATATATAATTCTATTCCAGTTAGGATTATTGATAATATATTAGTATCTGAATGGGAAGGTGAACATTTAGCTAAAGCAGGATATTTAAAAGAAGATATATTAGGTGTTAAACAGTTAGATAAATTTAAGAATATTATTAATATTATTAAAAAAAATTATAATATTGATATAGATATATATAATTTAAATTTAGAAGATATTAATATTTATGAATTATTTAAAAAAGGATATACGGCTGACGTATTTCAATTTGGTACTCCAGGTTTAACTAAATATTCAAAAGATGTTAAACCTGAAAATATAAAAGAATTAATAGCCATGGTTTCATTATATAGACCTGGTGCAATGCAATCTAATGCGCATATAGATTATATAAATTTAAAATTTGGACGTAAAAATCCAGAATATGATTATATGCTAGAAGATATAACAAAAAGCACTTATGGTTTATATATATATCAAGAACAAGTAATGCAAGCATGCAGAATATTAGGTAATATGTCGCTACATGAAGCAGATGATATAAGAGCAGCTATGGGTAAGAAAAAAATATCAATATTAGAACCATATAAACAACAATTTATAACTGGAGCTGTAAATAATAATTGTGATTTTTTTGAAGCAGAAAAAATATGGTATAAATTAGAAGCATTTGCTGGTTATGGATTTAATTTAAGTCATGCTACTGCATATGCAATAACTGGATATATATGTCAATATTTAAAATATCATTATTCTTTAGAATTTTGGACCACAGCTTTCCAATTTGATGATTCTAATGATTCCAAAGCCAATCGATTTATTTCTGAAATAAGTAAAATAAATAAAGATATAATTATTAACAGTGTTGATGTAAATAATTCTTATGAGCATTTTTATACTGACTTTGATAAAAAAATCATATATTGGTCATTAATTAAAATAAAACAATTAGGGGAAAGTGCCGCTAAAGCCATTATTGATGAAAGAAATAAAAATGGAAATTTCTTTTCTTTAGATGAATTTATTAAAAGAATAAATAAAAGTAAAGTAAATAAAAGAGTAATTGAAAATCTTATTTTTGCAGGTGCTTTTGATATTATAGAAAACGTAATAGACATAAGAGATAGAATAAATTTATTTTTTAAATATTATGATACACAAAATGTTAAGGAAGTGGATTATAATGAGTTATTATTATCTGACAATATAGACAAAGAATATTGGTGGAAATTAAGACAAATAGAAGTATCTAATTTCGCTATATTTAATTTTAGCAACGTAATAAAAGAATCAAATTTAGATAAAAAAATTAAAAACCCAGTATCATTATATTGTACTAACGAGGAATATTTTGATTGGGATTCCGATGTTCAAACAACTTATTCAAATAATGGTTATAATACTTATAAACAAAGCAATAATAAAAGAGTAATTGTAGGTGGTATAATTAAAGATGTAATAGAAAGAAATAGTAAAAAGGGTAAATTTGCTAATATAGTGTTAGATTCAAATGGTGATGAATTACATGTAAATTTTTGGAGTAAATATTGGCAAGAGCAACGTAAATACTTTGATAACTCTATAGGTAAAATATTATTAGTATATGGTAGATTAGATTATGATTCATTTAAGAAAACAAACGTTATTCAAATTGAAGATGACTACGTTTATGATATATTGAGTTAATCTATAATAACTTAAACAATATATTAAACAAAAAATATACTCTTTGTAAATAAATAATATATCCTAAATATTTTTTTGTGTTGTGTTTATTTATAATTTTATACCTGTAAATTTAAACACTAAACATTAAAACTTAAAACTATGCAAAAACAATTATCTTACTTAGACAAACTTGAAAAAAGAGTAATTGGCTCTTTATCTGCTATCAATCGTAAAGAATTAACTGTTGGTGAAGTTAATTTAAATTTTCTTTTATCTAAAATAAAAGAAGTTGATATAGTATTGTATGAACAACTTAATTTAAGATATGTAGAAACAGTTAAAAATTTAAAATCTAATTAAAACATAATTATGACCATACAACAAGATATTATCGCAATCCCGCTTAAAAATAAAGTCGTAACTTTAAAAATAGAAAATTTTGATACAGATATAGATACTGATGATATTGTTAAAATCCAATATAATAATATCATGGGGGAAATATTAACTTTTCCTGTTTTAATAAATCGTATAGGTAATCTTCAAGCTGAAATAGATGAATTGTTAAGTGAAAAAAAATTCGCTTTAGAAATTAAAACTGCAGAATTAGATAAATTTTACAGGCAATCACTCCAAACTCTTACAACTGATAGTAAGGGTAATGATAAAATAAAAGACCCTACAGAAAACGAAATAAAAAGCTCTATAACATTAGACAAAGATTTTCAAATATTAAAAAAAGCGGTAATAACATTACAAAAAAACAAACAAATTATAGATTCATTATATTGGTCAGCTCAAAGTAAAGATACTAAACTATCCAAATTAACTGAAAAATTAAGACCGGAAGAATTCGAGCGTGAACTTCTAGAAGACAATATAAATGGTATATTAATTAAAATAAATAAAAACTTAATACAATAAAAAGATGAAAGAGTATTACATATCATATGCTTATAAAATTAAAGTAGGGTGGGGGTATAATAACACTATTATTACGTTAGATGATTATATTAACCAGGATAGTTTAATTTATATTCAAGAAAAACTTATTAAAGATTGCAAATACGACAAAATATCTATATTAAATTTCATATTACTAACTAAATAAAAATTATAAATTATGACAACTATTGACAGAAGTAAATTCAAAGCTACAAACGTTCAAACATTAGAACAAATTGAAAAAGAAGCTAATGATATTAGATTTTCAAACGATGGTCCAAGGACCCAATATCATAAAATTACAGATGGGAGAAACAAATTCCGTATCTACCCAGCACGTGAAAATGAGCGCTCTTTTATTTATGCTAAATCCGTACATTTTTTACAGCTAGAAGTGGAATATAAAGATAAAGATGGTAATGAGAAGAGGGAAATTAAAAATAAACCAGTATTTAATTCTAAAATACATGGTGGTACTAAAAAAGACATTATTGAAGAATATATTAATTTAGCAACTAATCTAATTACAAGTAAAAGTACTAATGATAGAGAATTAGAAAAATCATTAGGTATAATAAAGGGGTATCGTGATTTAAGTGGCAAATTTCACAACGGTATTACCGCTAAAATGGGATGGGCATGCTATGCGGATAAATATGATGGAAATAGTAAGCAATTTGGTTTATTAGAAATTACACCGGGTTGTAAGAATCAAATGAATAAAATAAGTGCTATTGAAAACGCTCATCAAGCAATAATCACAGACCCGTTTACAGATTTAGATGATGGTATATGTCTTATCGTAGATTATAATTCAAAAGCGACTAAAAATACAGATTATTATACTTTATCATTAGAAGAAAAAGCTATTGATAAATTTAGAAAAGAGCTTATTCCTACTCCATTAACTGATGAAGATTTAGAACAATGGCTGCAAGTTAATTCATTAGAATCTCTATTTGTAAAATCATACAAATATAATGATTTTGAAAAAGCGATTAAAGGATTAAGATATTTTGATGATGTGAATAAATTAAATGTATTTTCTACCGATGAATGGCATAAGGTTGTAGATGAAATTGAAGCATATTATGAAAAACCTACAGAAGAAGAAAATTATAAAAAAGATGCGGCAAGAGTAGCAACTGAAGTTACTAAACCAGTAATTAATAATACATCTGATTTAAATATATTGGATAAATCTATTGATGATATGGATAGAGATGAGTTAAAGGGATATATACGTAGAAATAAATTAGGTATTATAATTAAACCAGAATATAATGATGATGAAATAAGAGATATGATTGAAGATGCTTTAACTACAATAAAACCAGTCATACCAACAACTGTAGAAGAAAGAAAAAAACAAGTAGAACAAGTAGAAGACCCTTTAAATAAATATTCTAACGAAGAAGAAAGTCCATTTAAAAGCGATGAAGATATAAATACTAAAAGTAGATTAAGTAACGCTAAAGATAGAATAGCTGCATTAAAAGCGAATAAAAATAAATAAATTTATTAGTTTCCATAGTTTTAAGTTTACCCTCAGTTAAATTAATAACTGGGGGTTTTTAAAAATATTTTAAACAATGAATAAAAAACCAATAACAATATTATCTACAGATTGGCATATAGATAAGAATAATATAGAATCGAAAAAACAAATCATAGCTCAAAAAATATCATTAGCTAATGAATTAAATATAAAACATGTTTTTTGCATGGGTGATGTTTTTCAAGATAGAAAAGCCCAACCATTGATTAATTTAAAGGGGTTTGTAGAAATCATTGATATGTTTAATAAAGCTAGAATATATTTGCACTGTATTCCGGGTAACCATGACAAAGTAGATTATGAAAGTGATGATTCTTATTTAGATATATTTAAAAATTATTCAGAATACTTTATATTATATAATGATTATATAGTATTATCAAACACAATCTCAACTATTGATATAATATTATTGCCTTATTATAAAGAAAACACAATATATTTAAAAAAATTAAATGAGATTAATAATATTAGAAAAACAAATAATGAACCTAATATTTTATTAACCCATTGTAGTATAAATAATGTAAATAATAATGATTGTATAAGAATTGAAAATGAATTAAAAGAAGAACTTTTTGATAAATTTGACAAGGTTTTCATAGGTCACTTTCACAATAAATCAAACATATCTAAAAAAATACACTATATAGGTTCTATAAATCCAAAAGACTTCTCTGAAGATAATGAAAAGGGTTTTACTATATTATACGATGACCTTTCTTTTGAGTTATTTAAACCAATATCGAAAGAATTTCATATTATAGATATAGATTTAGATAAAGTTGATAAAAAAGAATTAAATAAATTAATTAAACAATACAGTAATCATAAGGACGACATTAGATTTCAATTTATAGGTGATTCTGGTGAATTGAAATTATTAGATGATAACTTTTATAGCTCTTTAGGTATAGATGTGAAAAAAAAGAGAAAAGACATATCTGAATCGATATTATTAGCCAGTCAAAACGAATTTATTTCATATAATAAATCTAACATATTGGATAAATTTGACAAATATTGTTGCGATGGTGGTTTAGATAATGTCGACTACGGGCGAGCTAAATTATTAGAAATATTAACTAGTAATTAATTATATTTTAAACGAATAATATACTGAAAGTAAACAAATTATATATCCTGAATTGTTTTTTCTAAGGTTTTTT
>Ga0315275_10000218_pt1 | contig 46799 bp, 41 predicted proteins | sample YL17G03_0_MG_FD_205557 | JGI IMG/M metagenome (GOLD analysis project Ga0315275, IMG submission 205557) | Sediment microbial communities from Yellowstone Lake, YNP, Wyoming, USA - YL17G03_0 | ecosystem: Environmental > Aquatic > Freshwater > Lake > Sediment | place: USA: Wyoming | collected... | reverse complement strand
TCGAAAAAATTCACGCCCGATTCGTACGCGGCCGCCATGCACTCCTCGGCAATGCCTTCGCCGACCTGACCCCCGTATGTGATCCACGCACCCAGCGACAGCGACGAGATCCGAAGACCTGATGTTCCGAGACGCCGATACTCCATGTCTCATTTGTCCTTTCTTCCCAAACAACTTCAACTCGACCGCAGCCTGACTCGCGTCTCCAGCAGATCCCATGTACGGCACCCAACCCGTGCCTCGACCCGACTCATCCGGCCCCTCCCCCGCCTCCGCCGCTTCCGCCCCCACCGCCCGCGCTCGCCCCGCCGCCGGCACCCGCCGCCGAACTCATCGTCGTCGAGACGGCATCCACCATGGTCGAGAGCCCTGAGGCGAGCCCCGACATCCCGCCGTCCACCCCACCCGGGTCGACTCCGTAGAACCAGACAGGGTAGACCCCTGTCTCGCGGCCGTCGTCGAAACGAAGGTTCGGCATCAGCTTCTTGTGCAAACCAAAAACGATCGCCGCCGACAGATACCGTCCCCACTCGGGCGAACGCAACGTCACCGGTCCCAACGCGCGGCAGACCGACTTGAGGTGCGACCTGAAGGCCTTCCACGCGAAAAGAAGACGCTGGCCTTCGGGAGTCCGGCGCGTGAGAAAAACAGTAAAAAACACCTCCAGGAACCCGCAGATGATCGCCGGTACTCCGACATACCCGAGCGACACAACGCTCAAAACGATCCCTGAGCCGATGATGAGTCCGCCGCAGACGCCGTTCGCCACCATGGCCCTCACAGGATACGGTTCGAAGAAACGCAGCGACGCACAATACGCCTGAACGTTCTTGCCCCACGCGCGGAAGAAGCGCCTGAATTCCGTGCGCCTCTTCGATGCAGCTCTGCGAAGGTCCGAAACGGCGAAACCGTTGCTGTCCCCCGCTTCGTTCAGCACGAACTGAAGAAGATCTCGTTCGAAAGGCTCGAGCTCAGACAAGGGTTTCGCGACCACGTCGAAACGATAATCCATTCGTTTCTTGTTTCTTCCGAACAGACTCTTCGATTGGATGATCGTCTCATGGACTTCCAGGTAGCCCCGGTTCGCGAGATCAAGGAGCGTTGCCGCAACCGCAGGACCGGTCACGCTCCGGTTCACGAGATACGAAATCGCAGCGGGCGGATGACCGCTGGGAACCTCACCTGGGGCCGCATGGACCGCAACGGCGTGGGGACGCCCGTGACGCAAGAAAAACTGGAGCCAGATCCCCAGGGCCGCGAGGCCGAGCAGAATCGACACCGGTAGCAGCCCATTTGCCTTCTCCGTCCGACGCTCCCGGTCGATGGCGGCCGCCTCCCGCCACTCCGCCTGTTCTTTGCGCAGACGGTTTGATTGCTCGGCCCACGCTGTTTCCTCTTCCAAAACGTGGTTGAGACGCGGCTCCGGCGCCGCGAGACCCAGCGATCCGAATGCGTCGCCGGGGCAGACGATCCGCGCCTCCCAAAACGTACCCGCGGGCAGCGGTGCGACGTTGAGCGAGATGACGGCCGACGGGAGAATCCGCAAGGTACCGTAGAGAGGGCCGTGCGCCCATGCGCGGATCGCAGATCTCTCGACGGAAGGGGGCAGGGTCACCTCCACGTCCACCCGCCCGATGGGCCGGTCCCACTCTTCGCCCACGAACTTGTAGTAGATCTCTGCGACGTCCGGGTACCTGCGGACAACCCCCTTCGCCGTGTAAGACACGGTAAACGTTCTTCGTTCGTCCTCCGCGGAATAGTACCAGGTGATCCGCACCCCCCTGTCGTCGATCCGCGAAACCGAGTATGTGCGGAGCGACCGTCGTTCGGAACGCTCGAATTCGACACCGCCCTCGCCCACTCCGACATCGACCAGTTCTTCACCGGGCTTGAGAGGAATGTCCCGGTAGGCATACGAGAACTCCCCCTGGAAATCGTACGCGATTTGTTCCCGCACCCGTATCAGGCCGTCCGATCCCACGATGGCGTCGATCCTGATGCTCTCGACCGAGTACGACTTGGCATACGACAAGGACGAGAAGAGAAGAACCGATAAAGCGAGCAATGATATGACGAATGGCTTTTTCATACGTCTTTTGTACCCGAACCCCTCGAGATCATTCAAGCGGAAAAGCGGCGAGAACGAGGAATCGCTTGATAAGCGCCCGGCTATTACTTACTTTCTGGTAAGGATATTCCGCGGTCCGTGGACCCGGTCGAGGTCCCATGCCACAAGGATGGGCGAACGCGCGAGGAGCAAGACCCGTGTCCGAAGCAGTGACTCACAGCTGGAGAGCGAAGGATGGTTCCCGGATCCGCGTGACTATAGAGCCGTCACACGTATACTCCAACGTGTGCCGTTTCAGCGTGGAGCCCGCGCTCTACCCCGACGGCGCCCTCCATGTCCCCGGCAAGCGCAAGGCCGCGAGTTCCCCGCTCGCCCAGAAGCTCTTCGAGATACAAGAAGTCACCGAACTGCTCATCGCGGGTAATTCCGTCACGGTCACAACCGCCGAGGCTCCCGACTGGGAAGAGCTCGGCGCCCGGCTAGCGTCGACCATACGTGAACAGCTCGATTCGGGAACCCCCAGTGTGTCCGCGGAACACAAGAGCAGTCTCCCCCCGGCGGAGGTCATACGCGAAAAAGTCCAGAAACTCATCGGGACCGCCATCGCTCCGGCCGTAGCCTCTCACGGCGGCCGGGTGACGCTTCTGGACGTCAGAGGGAACAACGTGTACCTCGAATTCGGCGGGGGTTGTCAAGGGTGCGGGATGGCCCACGTCACACTGAAGTACGGCGTCGAGCGGCTCATCCGCGAACACATCCCCGAAGTGGGCGAGATTCTCGACACCACGGATCACGCGGGCGGGACGAATCCGTACTACTCCCCACCGCCACAATGACGGCGGCGAGCCCGCGAGTCTGCGCTCGTATACCGCTCACTCTCCAATGATCTTGACGAGGACGCGCTTCCGCCGCCGCCCGTCGAACTCACCGTAGAAGATCTGTTCCCACGGACCGAAGTCGAGACGCCCGTCGGTGATGGCCACGACCACTTCCCGTCCCATGATCTGTCTTTTGAGGTGGGCATCCGCGTTGTCCTCGCCGGTCCGGTTGTGCCGGTACCGGCTTGTCGGTTCGTGCGGCGCCAGATGCTCGAGCCAGTCGTCGTAGTCCTGGTGAAGACCCGATTCATCGTCGTTTATGAACACGGATGCGGTGATGTGCATCGCGTTGACAAGCGCGAAGCCGTTTCCAACCCCACTCTCCCGCACGCAGTCCTGGACCTCGCCGGTGATATTGATGAACGCCCGGCGAGTTGGCGCGCTGAACCACAGTTCCTTCCTGTAGTGTTTCACACCTCTCCCCTTTTCTCTGAATCCTTCGCTCTTCGACTGGTCGGAACAAAACAAAAAACAAAAACGGCGCCCGATCCTTCGATCAGGCGCCGTTCCGCTTTCACGTTCAGCGAGCTGGGCCTCTATTCGGTGTAGAGCGCCTTCACCTGGCCCCACGTCGTGTCCTCGGTGGGCACGTTGCACGGACAGGTCTGGTTCATGTTGACGATACCCTGGCCGCCCGTCCCGTAGCTCATAAGGAATAAACAGTCGGGGATCTCGATCTTCCCGGACGAAAGACTCGGGTCCGCGACAACTTTCCAACGGCAGCAAGGTCCCGCCGGGGCAAACACTTGGTACAACGCCGTCATGATATGGAACGTACCCGTTTTGCAGGTGCCGTACCCGACGGTGACACCGGCCGAAGTGTTCCCGAGGTTGACAGCGAACACCGCTAGGTCAGCCAGACGCATGCCCGAGAAACACGTCGGGGCGGGAGCGGCCCACTGAGATGCCGATGCGCCGATCGCATTCACATGCACGAAGTAGTAATACGCGATCCCAGGAACCCCAGGCAGATTACAGTTCGTGCCGGCGGGGTCGGCAAAAATACCGATGCTTCCGTTCTGTGCGAACACCATGCTCGCGGCGAAGAGTGTCGCTATCGCGAGGAATACCACTCTCTTCATAACGCAAGTCCTCCTTCTTAGTACAACGTACGCTGTTGAAGCACTGCAGCTGGCAAATCCTGATAGTAAGCCGCCTCCCGCGCGACGCGCGGAACGACGCCTCGCTCTCGAATGTTGCAGGAATAGCTTACCACAAAATCGAGCCGGAAGTCAACTGAAGACTTCGAGGCAAGCTTGCAGGTTCACGAGTCTGCGCGTCCGCTGATTCCGGAAGAACGGCCAATCGGCTCCGCATCCCTCGGGAGACCGCAAAACCACCGATGGCGCGATGTTCCTACACCCGGAGTCGGGGGATTCCTACATCTATCTCATCATATCTCATCGGGGACACTGCGGGGTCCCTATTTTACCGCCCCTACCGCACCGACCTTCGTGACCTGCGCGGAAGCGCGCGGCACCGAACAGCCGAGGGCAATCCAGATCGGACGTCATTCGCCGAGGATCTGCACCACGATTTTCCGCGTCCGCGGGCGGTTGTCAAAGTCGGCAAGCACGACTTGCTGCCAGGTCCCCAACAGCATCCGCCCGTTCGAGAACGGCACCGTGTGTGATGTCTTGAGTAGAAACGATCGCATGTGGGCGAACCCATTGCCGTCGTGCCAGGTCTCATCGTGGTGGTACCGCTTGCGCGCAGGGAGCACGTTCTCGAAAAATTCGGGAATGTCCTCCAGAAGCCCCGGTTCGTATTCCGTCGTGCTGATCCCCGCCGTCGACCCCACGACGGCTATGCACACAAGGCCGTCCTTCAGACCTGCCCGGCTCAGACACCCCTGGACCTCGTCCGTGATGTTCTCGATGTGGCAGAAACCCCGTGTCGCTACGGTAAAATCAAAAGTCCTCACTGACATCGTGCCCTCGCTTTATCGAATTCGCTGAACGGCAGCACGGCTTGCACGCGCTCTTTGTCCGGCACGCGAATTAGTCGCCCCCTCCTGCGGTCGGAGTCGGCCACGGCACCGAAATGTCGAGCGCAATGGTCCAAGCGCCGTTCGCCGACCGCACCCATACCCAGAGATAGCTCGCTCCACGGCTCGGCTGCCCACCTTCATCCATCCACCGGATCGCGCCGTACGTGTAGCCGAGATCTCCCGAAGACGAGACGTCCGACCCCGTCATCTCAAAGCTCGGCGTGCCGCTTTCACTCCGGACGGTCTCGAGCACAGCGCCTTTTCCGATCACGGGAAACGCACCGGTCCGCAGCAGACGGATATCATCGGCCGCGTACTTCTCGTGGCCTGAAACCGCGCCCTCGCTGCTGCATACTCGACAAAAATCGCCGGCCGCGCGGATCAACATGTTCATCGGCCCCTCTCCGGACTCCGCTCCCCCCGACGCTCCCCCAACCCACTTGTCACCTGTGGCTGCGCAAAAAGGACTCGGCGGTCCGTCCGGTTTCGGGTGAGTGGTCCCCACGTCTATCGCCACCCGCCACACCTCGCCTGGTCTTCTCCGCCATAACGAAACGTACTGACCGAAGGCCGCAGGCTCGTTTCCTCCCCCTTTCTCGGCCAGGCGCCATGGCCCGGTCGTGTACCCGAAGTTCCCGTCTTGCGAGACGTCCGCAAACACCGGCTCCCACGCGAGCAGTACCCCCGTCTCCGGTCTCTCCTGGTACCACTGCCGGCCGTTAACGGGTTCCGGACGGAAGACGACGGCGTCTTCCGCAAGGTACTCGAGAAAAGCCGCACGTATGCCGCGATCTTCGGACACCGACGAAAACGCGCGTTCCGCCGCGACCAGAGAAGCGAGGTCCGCGCGCCGGTCCCGCGGTTCCCCGCATCCCTGCAGCAGCATCGCCGCGCAGACGAAGAAAACAGATACACCCTTCATATTGAACAACCTGTGCGAGCCAGAAATCGCGGCACCGGGCCTTGATTTCCAGGTCGGGTTGAAGTCCCCTCACCGCAACCCGCGAAGCCTAGCCGGGAATGTCTCTTCTGTTGAACTGGTGGAGAGCGAGAAAGAGACATATCCCGGTCAACACGGCGAGGACGAGGATGTCCTGTCCGAAGCTCCCCTGACCGAACATCAGTTTCTGAGGTTGATAGTAGGTGAACATATTGAACCGTGTGGTCACTCTCAACGCATCCCACAGCGGCGTCGAGAAGTGCAGCACGTAGAACGTCAGCACCACGACGGCGGTCCACATCGCCGGCCTGCTCCCTTTCGTTCCATACGTAGACGCGAGCAGCGCCACGGACTGGACGAGAAGAAACAACAACCACAGATTCACGCCGATCTCGAGGAGCTTGACTACGACACCGCCGCTCATTGTGTGGTATACCGTCATTCCGGTTACCGAACCGAGAAGCGCCCCGCAGACAATGAGAAGGTTCATCAAGCCGGTCACCCCCCACAACGACAAGAGCAGGCGTGTTCGCCCGAAGGGGTGGGCCAGAAGAAACTCCATGGTTCCGTCCTCGATCTCGCCGCTCACGTGCCGGGCGGGTATCGACACCGCATTTATCGCGAGAAGAACCATCATGATCGGGTGGTTGAAGCCAAAAGCCGCTCCTCCCTCGACGGTCAGCTGACTGATCAGGTTCTCGTTGATGATCATCCGAAACCGCTCCGGAAGCTGCGAAATAAACGTCGGCAGTATCGACGTGGTGTCTATCGTCGTGATTGCTTTTATGACGAGGAACTGAAGGGTGCCGGCGACGAGGATGCTGAAGATCCCAAAGCCGCGGTGAGTCCTGAAAACGAGGGACGGATACGACACCTGCCGCATCTCACCTCTCCCGGTAGTACGTCATAAAGACCTCTTCGAGATCGGGCTCGGGAAAAACGAAGTCTTCGACCGGCAACCGGGCGAGGTCGCCCAGAAACGCGCCCGGATCGCCCTTGACGAGAAACTCGTAATCCACGCCGTCCGTTCTCACAAGCTCCGCGCCGGCAAGCTCGACCCTCTCCAACGGCTCGCGAAGCCGCAGCGTCAACCGACGGTACCGTTTCCTCGTCAGCGCCTCCAGGGTTTCCAACGCCACGAGCATCCCGCCCCGCACGATCGCCACACGGTCACAGACTCTTTCGACTTCCGGAAGGATGTGAGACGAGAGGAAAACAGTCCGGCCCTCGCGCTTCGTCTCCCCCAAGAGCCGGTAAAACTCTTGCTGCATCAGGGGGTCCAACCCGTTTGTGGGTTCGTCGAGTATCAGAAGCTCGGGCTCGTGGAAAAACGCCTGGACGATACCCAGCTTCTGCCGCGTTCCATGCGAGAGATGTTTGATCTTGCGGGATAGATCGGGTTTCGAAAAACCAAAACGATCGAGAAGGGACTTTGCGACGGGGGCGTCCCGCTTTCGCAGGTGCGAAGCAAACCGGAGGAACTCGTCCGCGGTAAACTGACCGTAGGGGGAAAAATCCCCGGGGAGATAGCCGCAACGACGGCGGATGCCCAGGGAGTCCTTTGCCACGCGCGTGCCAAACACGGACACGGTTCCGGACGTCGGACGAACGAGGTCGAGCAGGATCCGGATGGTCGTTGTCTTCCCGGCGCCGTTGGGACCGAGGAATCCAAAGACTTCCCCCGGTTCAACCGCAAAACCGATGGATTCGACGCCTCTCGCCTTTCCGTAGTACTTGGTGAGATTCTCGACCACAATGACCGATGAGCCCATCGGTTCGACCTCCCATGCCCCGTAGCGGAGGACCACTCACCACCATCGAACGTCGGAGGAGCAACAGCCGACCGAGTTCCAAGGGCGCCAAACCGCGCCCGCCTCGATCTGCGGCCGACACGAACCCGCGTTCTCCACTCGATCTACAACCGCCGGGGACCCGCTTCCATCACGTCTCGCGGACAGCCGCTTTCGAAAAGTTTGAAATTCTCGACGAACCGTGCCGCAAGAGCGTCGTATTTCTTCCAGTAATCGTCCTTGTTCCCCCACGACCTCGATGGCTCGAGCACGTCGTCAGGAATACCCGGGCATGAAGCGGGCACCTCGAATCCGAACAACTTGTCCTTGCGGTACTCCACCCGCGCCAGCTTCCCAGTGAGCGCCGCGTCCAGGAGGTCGCGCGTGTGCCGGATGCTGATCCGCTTCCCCACACCGAAACGCCCGCCCACCCAACCGGTGTTCACGAGCCAGCAATCGGCGCGGTGCCGGAGCATCCGGTCCTTCAGCATTCTTGCGTACTCGAACGGGTGACGCACCATGAACGGAGCTCCGAAGCAGGCACTGAATGTGATCTCCGGTTCTATTCCGAGTCCGATCTCCGTCCCGGCGATCTTCGATGTGTACCCGCTGATGAAGTGGTACTGAGCCTGTTCGGGGCTGAGCCTGGAGATAGGCGGCATTACACCCGACGCATCGCAGGTGAGGAAGATGATGTTCTTCGGGTGGGTGTGAACGAAACCCTCTGCGACACCGTTGGGGATGAACTCGATCGGATACGAAGCCCGCGTGTTCTCCGTGATCGAGTCGTTGTCCAGATCGATCCTCCGGCTGATGGGGTCAAAAATGACGTTTTCCAAGATCGTCCGGAATCTCTTTGTCGCCGCATAGATCTGCGGCTCGTTCTCCGCCGACAACCGGATCACTTTTGCGTAGCATCCTGCCTCGAAGTTGAAAACGCCGCTTGCACTCCACCCGTGCTCGTCATCACCGATCAGCCGGCGCTTCGGATCCGCGGACAGCGACGTCTTACCCGTTCCGCTGAGGCCGAAAAACAAGGCGACATCCCCCCCCTCGCCCACGTTCGCCGAGCAGTGCATTGGAAGAACGTCCTGGAAAGTGAGAAGAAAGTTCAACACGGTGAACACGGATTTCTTGATCTCCCCGGCGTAGAGGGAGTTGCAGATGAGAGCCACCCGCCGTTCGAAATTGAGAATGATCGCTGTCTCGCTCCTCGTACCGTCGATCTTCGGGTCCACCTTGAACCCATCGAGCGCCATGATGGTAAAATCCGGGATGAAACCTTTCAGGGCGGCCTGGTCGGCGATCGTGAGAAACATGTTCCGCGCGAAGAGGCTGTGCCACGCCTTCTCGGTGATGATCCGCACCTTGAGCTGGTACTCCGGGTCGGCACACGCGTGGCAGTCCTGGACGAAGAGCTCCCCCTGCTGGCAATAGGCCTGCACTCGCTCCATGAGCATGTTGAATTTTTCCTGGCTGAAGGGCCGGTTGTAGGCTCCCCACCAGATCTTTTCTTCGGTAGTGCCTTCTTTCACGATGAACTTGTCGGCAGCTGCCCGCGCGGTGTGTTTCCCGGTGTGGACAACAATCGGTCCTTCACAGGCGAGTCTCCCCTCCTTGCGGAAGACGACCTCCTCGTAAAGGGGGGCATCCGGGAGATTCCAATATACCGTGCCCAGATGCGTCAGGCCCTGGTTCTCCAGCCCATAGTCGGAGGCCAGCACCGAGGCCTCGTCGAGCGCCGGCGTTTTGAACTTCAGATAATTGCTCATGTCCAGTCCCTCACCAGTTTTCGATTGCCGATGTAGAGCTCGTTGGGCGAATTCGGATCCAGCGCCCACTTAATCCGTTGAATTCCCTCCTGAATCTCCTTGATCGTGCCGCAGAAACTCAAGCGCAGGTATCCGTCGGCGCCGAATTCCGCTCCGGGAACCGTGAGGACCTGCACCTTGTCGATCAGGAACTGCGCGAGTTTCTGCGAACTCTTCTCATACCTCTCGAAATTCGCAAAACAGTAGAACGTGCCGTCCGGTTTCGCCACTTTGACACCCTCGAACGTGTTCAGCAGGGCGAGCATCACATTGCGGTTGTTCTCCAGCGTCACACGCAGACTCTCGACACACGACTGCACCCCGTTGATCGCGCCCACCGCGGCCATCTGAAGTACCACCGACGGCCCCGATGTCTGGTGTCCTTGTATGTTCGTCATCACATCGATGAGCTTTCGCGCGCCGACCGCCCACCCGATCCTGAAGCCGGTCATCGCGTACTGTTTCGACACGCCGTTGACGACGATGAGCTTCGACTCATCGATGGGCTTCGTCGTGTATTCGAACGGGTTCGGCCATTTCTTCCCGTCGAACACGAGGCGGTGGTAGATATCGTCCATGATGAGATACAGATCGCGCTTCTCGCAGAACCGCACAATGTCACCGATGAACTCCTCCGAATACATCGCGCCCGAGGGGTTGTTGGGGCTGTTGATGATCACCGCTTTCGTGCGCGAACCTACACGGCTCTCGATGTCCTTCAAGCGAGGCTGGAATGTCTCGTCCTTGGGGAGCACGGCAACTCCGACCGCCCCGCAAAGCCTCGTCATGTCCGGATAGCTCACCCAGTACGGTGCGGGATAGATCACCTCTTCCTGCGGATTGAGAACCGTCTGGAGCGCAACCATGATCGCCTGCTTCGCCCCTCCCGACGCCATCACGTTCTCCGGCGCCACCAGCCGGTGGTAGAACTCCTCTGTGTAACGGATCACCGCCTTCTTGAGCGCGGGAACTCCATCGGCGGGTGTATATCTGACTTCACCCGAATTGAGTAGAGCCGTTGTCGCCAGGATCGCATCCACGGGAGATTTCGATTTCGGTTCCCCTCCACCCAGATGGATCACGGGGTCACCGTTCTCCCGGAGCATCGCCGCCTTCTCGTTCAGGGCAAGAGTCGGGGAGGCGTGGATCGTCTCGGCAATTCGACTAATGCTCATATCGACACCTCTGTGAGTGTTACGGTGCGCTCTTGCAAACAAAACGGAGTAGTACAGCTTACCTGGAGCTACAGAGGGGCGGCAACCGATTTCTTTGCGCCGCGGGAGGTATTGAGCTCTTCCGCTATTTCAATCGTTTGCCGTGCAAATAGTTGCGGCCGGCGCCCCCCGGCGCCGGCCGCCCTGAAACCGTACGGGATTTACTTGTCCTCTTCCCGCACGCCCATTCCGCTCCGGTCCGGATACTTCGGCCGGTTGGGTTTCTTATAGGGATTGCGTTCGAGCTCGCCGCGCATCTCGTCGATGGCCGCGTCGAGCTGGGGATCTGCGCCACCGACCATCAGAGCAGGGTCGTCGACAACCTCGATGTCCGGGTCGACACCGTGCCCTTCGATTCCCCAGGTGCCGTCCTTCTCGAAAAACGCAAACGTGGGCGCGCTCGTGTATCCCCCGTCGATGAGCGGCGGGTTCCCGCTGATGCCGACGAGCCCTCCCCACGTTCGCGTGCCGATGAGTTTGCCCACGCCGGCGGCGCGGAACCAGAACGGGAAGTAGTCTCCGCCGGATCCTGCGAGTCCGTTGATCAACATGCACTTCGGACCCTGGTGCGCGTCGGGCGGCCACGGGAAATCGTCGTCCCTGTCGCGAAGCGCCCAATAGTTGGCGATCGGCCGATTCAACAGCTCGACAAATCGTGTCGGTACCTGCCCCCCACCGTTCCATCTCTCGTCGACGATCAGTGCTGAAGTGCCAAGCTGTCCGAAGTACTGACGGACAAGCTCGTTCTGTCCTGGAATCGACGTGTCGGGGACATAGATGTACCCGACGCGGCCGTTCGTCTTCTCCGCAACGTATCGCCGATTCTTCTCCACCCATGCGCGCAACCGGATCGCCGATTCGTCGCCCCCGAGCTTCACCAGAACATGACGCGTCTTATCGTTCAACTTCGGCTCGTCGCTCACGCTGAGCACAACGGTTTGATCGGCGAGCCCGAGGAACGCGGCCCATGGATCTTTCGCGGTGTCGACGGGGACGCCGTTCACCGCGAGCAGATAATCCCCCACGCGGACATCGACGCCGGGCTGGCTCAACGGACCCCTGCCGTCCACGTCCCACGGTGCGCCTTCGACAATCCGTGCGATCCGGTAGCCTCCGTTGTCGAGTTCGAAATCACAACCCGGCATCCCCACCGACGTCGTCGGCGTCTTTTCGACGTCGCCGCCGAAGTAATATGCGTGCCCCACATTGAGCTCGGCGATCATTTCCCGGATCACATAGCTCACGTCTTCGCGTGACGCGCAGTCCTCCAGCATCGGCTCGTACTGTCCGCGGACCGCTTCCCAATCGACCCCGTGCATGTGAGGATCGTAGAAGAAGTCCCTCTGGATACGCCACGCCTCGTGGAAGATCTGCCGCCACTCCTCTCGAGGATCGATCTCAACGGTCATTCCCGTCGTCGACACGAAATCCTCTAGCTTCTGCTCGGGTTTCGCGTCGACAATCGCCATCCGGCCCTTATCGGCCACCACGAGAAGTTTTTTTCCGTCGCTCGACATCGAATAGCCCGCGACGTCAGCGACGACAAGCTTCTCCTTCTTGTCTTCCTTTTCTTCCTTGAGGTCGAGGAGGTGGATCGATGCCTTTGGGCTCACGCCTTCATCGTCGTTCTCGCCGCGGAACGGATATCTCGTGTAGACGAGTTTCCCCTCGTCGTTGACCGCGAGCTCGGCGAAGTTTCCCCGTTCGACGGGAAGCAGGACCGCGCGGCGCTCGAAACCATCGATGTCGATCTTCACCGGCTCGGGTTTTTTCTCCTCCTCTTTGGACTTCCCTTCTTCGGTCGTCTTGTCTCTCTTGGCCGTCTTATCATCCTTTTTGGCCTTGTCCTCGGTCTTGTCTTTGTCCCCGGCTTTGTCATCCGCGTTCTTGCCCTCTTCACCATCCCAGGTTTCATCGTCGCTTTCGGGTAGGAGGGGGGACTTGACGTCTTTGTTCAACGGCACGACGTAAAGCCGGTCGGTCTTCGCGTAGATCCAGGTGGTACCGATGTCCGCGTACATCGGTGAGGAGAATTCGCGCGCGCTGGCGAAGTAAAGATACTTCCCTTCCCGGTCGAACGTCGGCCAGCTGTCGTTGAACATTCCGCCCGTGACTTTGTGTTTGCTGTCGTTGCCCGCGTCGTAAAGCCAGATCGCGCCGGGCGTGATCATTCCATCGGCGCGTGCGTACGCGATCCAATTCGAGTCGCTCGACCAGCTCACAGGCGAGAAGCGACCCCATTCCTTGAGTTTGTCCACGTTCTTCGTCTTGCCGCGCTCCACGTCCGTGACGTAGAGATTTCCCGCCTTGTCCCAGAAACAAAGACGCTTCGAGTCCGGGGACCACCTCGGCTGGTAAAGAAACCCTGCCTTGAGACTCGTCAGGCGGCGGGCATCTCCCCGGCCGTCGGACTGCACTACGTAGAGTTCGTACTCTCCTGTCGCGTCGGAGAAGTACGCGAGCCACTTCCCGTCGGGGCTCCACGCCGGCGTGCGCTCCGCGACGCCGTCGGTGCGCGTGAGATTAAGAAGCGACCCTTTCTTGGCGGGAAGCGTCCAGATGTCCCCTCTCGCTTCGACAACGGCCCGTTTTCCCGTGGCCGAGATGTTCCTTTCCATGATCAAGTCGCCCGCAGCAACCGCCTGCGCCCGAATTTTCGGCCGGTCCCCCGGGATGGTGATAGAAACCGGGCGGGCTTTCTCGGTTGCCAGGTCGAGGAGACATACGTCCGACGCGTGCTGGAAGACGATCTCCCCCTGACCGCTCGATCCCGGACCGATCGACGGCCACTTGATGTCATAGTCGCTGTAGTCGGTGACCTGGTGCCTCTTGTCCGTCGACGTATCGTAGACCCAGATGTTGAGCCGGTGGGACGGACCATCGTCCGACATGTAATAGATCTTGTCCCCGTGCCACATCGGTTGTGAGTCCGTGCCCTCCCAAGCGGTGATCTTCTGAGAGGTGTGCTTTGTCAGATGGAAGAGCCAAATGTCCGTGGCCATCCCGCCGCGGTACCGTTTCCACGTCCGGCCGTCGTGGCTGTGCGGCGTGTACGCGAGCCACTGCCCGTCGGCGCTCATCGAGGCGTTCGCGCCGTATGGGACAGGGAGTTTCTCCGGCATCCCCCCTGTCGCCGGCACGGTGAAGAGCTCCAGAGCCCGGGGGTATTCGACGACACCCCGCGCCCAGAAAATCAGCCGGCCGTCGGGCGTCCAATCGGTGAGCACTTCGTCAGCCGGGTGATGGGTCACGCGGAACGGGATGCCCCCCGACACCGGTATCGTGTACAGATCCATGTCGCCGTCGTAGTTCCCCATGAACGCGATCGTGCGGCCGTCGGGGCTGAAACGGGGGAACAACTCCTCGCCCGGAGGGCTCGCCAGCGGTGTGGCGACCCCGCCCTCCTTCGCCACGACCCACAGATCGTTCGCATACAAAAACGCTATCGAAGTCTCACTTACGTCTGGATACCGCAGCATGGCCCCGTGCGGATCCACGTTCGCCGCGTGCGCGGCAACCGACGCGACAACGAAGACCACAGTCAGAAAACCGACTGCCCATCTCGTCATGCTAAGCCTCCTTGCAAATCGCTCAATCTCTGCCGGCTCATCGGGAGCACTTCTTGTTCGCTTGAGCACCCGCCAAACAAACAACCCTTCCATCCGCTGGCCGAAGCGCCGCTACAAGGGGTCAGAGTCACTCGAGGAACCCCTTTTGCGAGCGGCGCGTCCAGGAAGGATGGAGAGCTGCCAGGAAAGTCGATATTTATATACGATCCCGTCTGCGTAAAGTTCAACTTTTCCTGGACCCGGTCTCCGATAACCACAACGGGCTTCCCCGGCGCCGGAATTTCATACTATACTCGGCCTTTCGTTTTTAGACCGTTCCAAGGGACGCGCACAAAAAAAAGGGGAGATGGCCATGCGGTTGGACACTTCTGTCGAGACTCTCCACAGCTTGGGACTCACGCACGACGCGGCACACGCGATGGTGGAAAAGCTCCGGGCCATCCCGCAAGACGCGTCCGCGCCGGAGGCGTGGAACCGCGTGTCCCGCACAATATTGTCTCCGAACGTGCCGTATGCGGTTCACGCGCACCTCTACAAACTGATTTACAAGGACTGGGATTCGTCACAGGGCCCTCCACCTGCCTGGATGCCCACCGAACAGGAGATTGCGTCGTCGAATATCGCCGCTTTCTGTGGAAAAGTCGGACTGGGTTCCGTCCACCATCTCCATCGGTGGTCAGCCGACAACCGGAGAGAGTTCTGGGAACGGGTGATCGAGACGATGGACGTGAGATTCAAGAAACGGCCGTCCGCCGTCGTCGATCTTTCCGCGGGCATCGAATCGCCCCGCTGGCTCCCCGGGGCACGGCTCAACATCGCGGAGAGTTGTTTTCAGGCGCCCACCGACGCGCGGGCCGTGATATACCAGCGCGAAGGCGGTGAGATCCAGACCATGACCTACGGCGAGCTCGACGCGTTGTCCAACCGGTTCGCCAACGGTCTCATCGCCGCCGGACTGCAACGGGGGGCGAGCGTCGCCATCGCGATGCCCATGACAGTCGAAGCCGTCGCGGCCTATCTCGGTGTCATCAAGGCCGGGTGCGCCGTGGCCTCGATTGCCGATAGTTTCGCGGCCGAAGAAATCGCGACGCGTCTGAGAATATCCGCGGCAAGAACCGCCGTGACACAGGATCTCGTTCTTCGGGCCGGGAAGACGCTCCCAATGTACCAAAAGGTCGTTGACGCAGGAGCCGATCGAGTGATCGTTGTCCCCGCCGGAACGACGCTGGGTGTGACGCTTCGCAAGAACGATGTGACGTGGGCAGATTTTCTTTCCCGCGACGACGCCTTCGATCCGGTGCCGTGCGAACCCGACGACACAACCAATTTCCTTTTCTCATCGGGAACGACGGGCGAGCCGAAGGCGATCCCGTGGACGCACACTACGCCGATCAAGTGCGCGATGGACGGCCACCTTCACCACGACATCCAATCAGGAGATGTCGTTGCGTGGCCCACGAGCATCGGCTGGATGATGGGCCCCTGGCTCGTCTACGCGAGTCTCATGAACCGCGCCACGATGGCGCTTCACTATGGAGCTCCGGTCACGCGGGAGTTCTGCGAGTTCGTTGAGAACGCCCGCGTGCAGATGCTCGGCGTCGTTCCGAGTCTTGTCAAAGCATGGCAAAACGCCGACGCGGTGCGGGGTCTCGACTGGTCGTCGATCAAAATGTTCAGTTCCACCGGCGAGTGCTCGAACGCGGACGACTACCTCTACCTCATGTCCCTCGCCGGGTACCGCCCCGTCGTCGAATACTGCGGGGGAACCGAGATCGGCGGCGGCTATATATCGGGCACCATCGTTCAACCCGCTTCGCCGTCGACTTTTTCGACGCCCTGCTTCGGGTTGGATTTCTGCATCCTCGATGACCTGGGACAACCTGCAAAAAACGGCGAACTCTTCATCATCCCGCCCTCGATGGGTTTGTCGAACACGCTCCTCAACAAGGATCATTACGAAGTCTATTACGCCGGGACTCCTCGCGGACCAAAGGGCGAACTGCTTCGCAGACACGGCGACGAAACCGAAGAGCTCCCGCACGGGTATTACCGCGGTCACGGTCGAGCGGATGACACGATGAACCTCGGGGGTATCAAAGTGAGTTCTACCGAAATCGAGCGGACGCTGGCGGGGGTGGAAGGGATCCTCGAAACGGCAGCGGTGGCCATCAACCCCCCGGAAGGCGGACCGAGCCTCCTGGTCATCTACGCGGTTCCGAACCCGGGCGCGAGGATCGAGGTGGAATCTCTCAGAAAAGAGATGCAGCGGGCCATCGCGGCCAGACTCAACCCGCTGTTCAAGATCTACGATGTGGTGGTCGTGGAGACGCTCCCCCGTACGGCGTCTAACAAAGTCATGCGCCGCGTCCTGAGGGACAACTACGCCGCGGGCGATTACGCGAGGAAACGCTCGAGCCGTTCGTAAAACCGGAAGACCGCTGGAGAATCTCTTAATTCGAGATCCCCCAACGGCCTTCCTCGCAGCTGCCGTGTCCTACAGACACCGTTCGCCGTCTATTCCGTGTACATCCCCTTGATGGCTCCCCAGGTGCTCTCCTGCGCAGGAACCGTCAGATCGTGCGAAAATGCCGAGAAGCACTCGCCGGCTTCCCGTTTGAGATCGTGGTTCAAATCCGCAAAGGCCCAGATCCGGACACCCGAACAATTCCCCCAAACGACGTGCTCGATGACGACGTCGGAGTAGTTGTTGCCGTACGGTGTGGGTGTCGTCACAACGAGGTCGCCAATCGGATAGTACCAGCCCAGGCCGGCCTGGTACGAAACTGGGTTCCCATTGACCGTAATCGCGGGCTGACACCAGCTTGGTTCGACCCTGTCGAAAACCAGGATGATGTTGACGTAGGTCGTCGGCGCATTGTTGAACCCGTCGACGACGACATCGAGGTCCGTGCCCGTCGTGAAGAATCCCTGGTTGACCGCGTCCATGACGAAACCCGTCAAGTTCGCTGCTTGATAAACGTTGTACGCGATCTCGTTCGAATTGATGTCGATCAAGACCTCGCCCCCACGGTCGAACATCGGATCATACAGCGGATCCCCGGGGCCCACTGTGTAGTATTCGGCCGGGTCGTAGTGATACGTACACGGGCTATCCGTGTACACCGTCAAACACGGATCCGCGTAGGCCGCTGGCGGTAACATGAAAGCGGCCAATACAAACACGACCGCCCCCGCACCCAACACAACTTTTAACTTAGACACCATGCACTCTCCCTTCTGGGAGCGAATCCATTGCGGAAAGAATTGCGCACTCCGCTGATAGCAATCATTAAGCTGTTTCTTGTTTCCGCAAGTCCCCCCAAACTTGTTCACGCTCCGCCACTCGCCACACAGATCTTATCGTGCGGGGCGGCGAGCGCATCGGCAAGACTCGTCGAAATAAGAGCTTCGAGAGGGATTCCCCCCCCATCTCTCGCGTTCTCCAAGGCTCGGCGGGCATTATACCACAGATCGCGCCGCCTGTCCAGCCTGAAACAGGCGCGCCGCATCCCGGCAAGCGGGGTGACAGGGTTTTCATCGCCCCTGGGTAAGGGAAACGGGGCCGTATCCTGTCCCCTCGGCGGGAACCCCGCCCACAGCCTCGACACGAGGCCTGACCCCCCATCCCCGCTCGAAGTGTATTTTATGCGATACGGACGGGCATTATCTGTTGCAAATAGCAATGGGTTATGTTAAAATCATTTTCAAGACATTGGACGATTCTTTCCGGGGAGAGACTTGTGGGTTCCAGGACCTGCCTCAAGAATTGGGTCGGTCTGTCGGCCTTGATTCTCCTCTCGGCGTCGCCTGTGTCAGCGCAGCTTGAGAGCCAGCTATCATCGTACACAGGACGAAATGCCCCTGGTTATCTCGAGCCATTGGTGGACGCGCTGGCCGCGGACATGTACGCCGGGCTGTATCATTCTGCATGTATCCCCGAACGGGGGCTGCAGATTGGTCTGGAGATGACGTTCATGTCCGCCCATTTTTCCGACGCGGACAGGACGTTCACGGCTGTTACCGAAAACGGTTTTCGGCCTGAACAGTCGGTGGAAGCATCCACGGTCGTCGGACCCAAAGGGGCTGTCTATGTCGACGGCGAATCGGGAACACGGTTCGCCTTCCCGGGCGGTTTCGATTTGGGATCGTTCGATTTCGCAGTGCCCCAGCTCCGAGTGGGATCGCTGCATGGGACCGAAGCCCTGCTACGGTTTGGTTTTATGTACCCGGGGGATGCGAATCTCGGAGATTTCAGTTTGTATGGCGTGGGTCTTCGTCACAGCGTATCGCAGTACATCAACGATTTGCCCGTCGACATCGCTGTCGGAGCGGTCTGGCAGCGGTTCTCGTTGGGTAACAACGAAAGGAGGGGTGACTTAGTTTCGGCTCAAGCGTGGTCCGTGGGCTTCCAAACGAGCAAGCGTTTCTCGTGGCTGGAGCCGTATGCGGGAGTGGCTTACGATGACTTCGGTCTGGATTTATCCTATAAGGGGGACACTGCCGAAGACACGATCGAGATGTCGCTCGATTCCAAAGATCACTTCCACGCAACGCTCGGGCTTTCGGCCAACGTTTCGTTCGCGGTTGTCCAGGCAGAGTATAACATCGGTGGCCAAAACGTGTTCGCGTTGGGATTGGCCTTGGAGTTCCATCCTTTACGATAGGAGAGTGAGCGTATGAAGCGCACATGGTTCAAAACTCTTTTGCTGCCGGTCGCCTGCGTCCTGGCGCTCGCGGGCGGCTGCGTCTACGACGACTTGTCGAGCGAGATGGTCGTGACTGAAAAAGTCTGCGTGAACGTTGACGAGTACCGGACGAACGGAACCCTCGGCAGCGCGGTCGTGACGCAAGAGTTCGCGGAGGACGTATACCAGATCCTCGAGAAGTACGACTCGAACATCAAAGACGTCAAGAGCATCAGCGTCGTGAGCGGGACATACCAGGTCACGAGACCATCCGAGGCGAAGCACGATTGGGTTGTCACGTCCCAGGTCACGATCAAGCGTCAGGACGATATGAGCGGTCCTGTGACCGACGGCCCCGCCGTTTTCGTGGATCTGACGAGCCAGTCTCTCAAGGCGGCGCAGGGCAAAGCGGTCCCGGCGGATCTCAATTCGGCCGGCGTGGCCCTTGTGGATCGGGCGCTCGATGACCTGCTCACGGGCCAGACGCCCCGCTTGATTCTCACGATGGAGGGGGGCACGATCACTCCTGCACCAAGTCTTGTCGATCCGCTCTCGTTCGCCTGGCGCGCCTGCGTGGCGTTCCAGATTGTGATCGACAAGAACAAGAAGAACGGGAAGTAGGAGATCTCCTATCGCTGAATGACCGCGAGCCACCAGAAGGCCGGCCTCCGCCGTGTGGCGGGGCCGGCTTGCGTGTGGCTTTGTTTAGGCGTCGTTGGAACGCTCCCCTCACTCCCGACCTCGGCTGACGACAAAGAGCTGCCACCCGCTCTTCTCCGTTTCGGTCCAGGTCACGTGCGCCTCGTATAACGCGCGCCTCACGACGACGGCGCTCTGTTGCCCCGAGATGATGACGTAGGCCTGCGAAACCGGCTTGGTCATGGTCTCGTCGATCACCCCTGCGAGCGTCTGATCCGCCCACAGCTCTTTTCCTGAGACAGACACGCGCCGTACGTTTCCGCCCGCATAGAACTGAAAACCGTAAAGCTCCTTTTCGCGGAACAACACGTACGCCGCCTCACCCCCAGCGGCTGCGGTCGCTCTATGGTACAGGCGCGCCATATCCCGGCGAACTGAAACATGGGGGCCAAGCGCCTTGACACAGACGATTACGAGAACGGAGATCAGGGCAACTCGCAGGGTTCGCCGAAAACCGGTCGCTTCCCCTTGAGAATGGAGAATGAAGCGCCCGGTCGCGAGCGCGATCGGCGCAAAGAGCGGAAGAATGTAAAGCTGCAGACGGCTCCGCGACAGGCAGAAGATCACCAGGGGAACGAGGAACCACAGAAACAGCAAAAGACGCGGGGACCCTCGGGCGCCGAATAGTTCCACGATGCGCGCGGGTTTGTAGAGCGCTCGCTGCCTGAACATACAAAACCCATAGTAGAGCCACGCCCCCTGCCCGACGAGAAGCACGGGGGCATAGATCGTCAACGGGCCGTACCATTGTGCGTTTCGACTGAACTCGGTCGAAAGGTTGCGCGCGACCACTTCCTTGCCAACAAAGTAGCCGAGCAATTCCGGGTGACGGGCAAGAACGACGGCGAACCACCAGAACGCGGTCACGAAAAAGACAAGGATCCCTGCCGGATCGGCTAAAACGCGCGATCGCCGCGAACGGAGGTGGAAGACCCCGAGCGCGAGAAGCGGGAGAAGTGCGGGCGGTCCCTTTGTGAAAAACGCGAGACCGAAAGCGAGCCACATCGCGCGAATCCACCACCTCGACCGTGCATCCTCGCGGCATCGGTATGCCTCGATGTAGAAAAGCACGGCGAGAGTCTCCCACATCACAAGCAGCCCGTCCGCCGAAACGACGCTCGCCCCGACCGCAGGCAAGAACGAGGAGAGATAGACGAGCCCGGCGGCGGCACCGGTCCTTCGATCCCACAGCGCGTTCCCGCAGGCGGCTACGGCGAGCACGGTGACCACAAAAGCGATGATGTTGTAGAAGCGGGCGCCCCATGCGTTTCGCCCAAAGACATGGACGCCGGCGGCAACCGCCCAATACGTCAACGGCGGTTTGCTCCAGTGAGGCTCGTAGTCGAGTGAAGGCTCGAGGAAGTTGCCGGTTTCGAGCATTTCGCGGGCGACCTCGGCGTATCGTCCTTCGGTGGTTTCACGCAGGCCGCGAGATCCCTGGAATGCGAGGACCGATGTGAGGGCCAGGAGGAATACGGCGACCAAACCCCTGCGATCAGTGGCCACCCTCCCTCAACTTTCTCTCGCCCCCGAGAATGGCCAGGTTGCGCGCGTAGATGAGGAACCCCACTCCCTGTCCAAGAATGAAGATCGGGTCCCGCCTGTGGATCGCATATGCGAGAAGAAAAAGCGAGCCGACGATGCTGAGGATCCAGAAGTGTTTCGGGACGATGCTCCGTCGCGCCCGCTCGCTCGCAAGCCACTGCAACACGAAGCGGCTCCCGAATACGATCTGACCCAAAAGCCCCACACCAAACCAGACAGCTGTCATCAGCGTGACCCCCAGTCGACTTCTCTGGTGAACGCGGATAGTTTCCGTGAATACATGTCGTTCAATCCCCCATTTTCGTTGGCGCAGGTCTCTCGCCGGGCCCCTTGCTCCTCGATTCGTCATACGAGGCTTCCGGCCAGTTGCCCGCTTGGAAAGACGTATCCATCGATGAGGCTCGGACCCGAGACACCGTCATGCGGTGCTTCATCCAACGAATCGCGAGGGTGTCCGCGATCCCCACCCAGAGCCGGTTCGATATCCCATACTTCGTCCACCCGTAGAGCCGGGGACGATGGCGAACGGGAAGCTCGACTACACGTTGGTACCCGTTCATCTTGATGAGTGTTGGAAGAAACCTGTGCATGCCTTTGAAAACCAGCAAGCCGTCCACAGATTCGCGGCGAAAGACACGGAGCGAACATCCCACGTCGGTCACACGATCGCCCGTAACCGCGTTTCGAAACGTGTTCGCGATCCGCGAGGATATTTTGCGGACGAGATTGTCCCGTCGCCGCTCTCGTCGCCCGTTGACGAGGTCGAGCTCGTTCTCCACGAGGTGCGTCAGGAGCCTTACCACATCGGCAGGATCGCTCTGGCCGTCCCCGTCGAGGGTCGCGATGTATCGCCCGCGGGAATGCGAAAACCCGGCGGCAAGGGCGGCGGACTGCCCCCTGTGGGAATCCATCTGAAGATACTCGTGATGGGGGTGCGCATCGTGGACACCGACCAGTTTCTCAAACGTCCGATCGGTCGACCCGTCGTCCACCCAAACGCATTCCCACGACCGGCCCGCGCCGCGCATCGTACCGCTTATCTCGCCGGCGAGCGCCTCCACGTTGAGCTCCTCGTTGTACACCGGTATCACGATGCTCACGTCGAGAGATGCCGGTTCGATTCTGATCTGATGCGAAGCCATGGTGACACCCGCCGCTTTGCTCCCGCGGCGGAGACACGCGGGTTCTGTCCCGGATTCTCACGTCGAGCGACACCGGGATTCGTTCCGCTCTCCGCAGCGTCATCTACTCGTCCAAGGGATACGCCTGAACCTCGTCGTGCTTGTAGTCCAACTGGATCCCCGCCTGCTTGAACATCTCCTCCGATTCGCTCGAGTAGTGATACCTCCGCTCGCAAACGACGCGTTTGATCCCACAGTTGATGAGAAGCATCGCACAGGTCCGGCACGGCGTCATCCGCGTGTACACTGTCGCGCCCGCGATGGAGATACCAAGTCTCGCCGCCTGGCAGATCGCGTTTTGCTCGGCGTGGACGGTCCGCATACAGTGCTCGGTCACTTCCCCGTTTTCGTGCGTCACTTTCTTGATCTGATGCCCGACCTCGTCACAGTGCGGAAACCCGCTTGGAGCTCCCACGTATCCCGATACGATGAGCTGACGATCGCGGGCGATCACGCAGCCGCTCTTGCCGCGATCGCACGTCGCCCGTTTCGAGATGGCGTGGGCAACTTCCATAAAATAGTCGTCCCACGTTGGACGCGTGTCTTTGGACCGTTGTTTCTTATCGTCGGTCATTCTAGCACCTCCACCCGTGTCCGTTTCATACTACACGACCGGGTCATTCGTGTCCATCGATCGGCGGCGCGCCGCGTCAGGACCACGGATTAGTCGCCCACACGGACAGTTCCGGGATAAAGCCCCGGTCGTCCATTGCGAGAACGGACATGACCGCGTGCGCGATCTCGGAGGAGCGAAGTTTGTTCGGCGGCGCGACCCGCTCCTCGCGTTTCACGCTCCCAATCGCCGTCGCAACCTCGCTTGGGTTGATGAGGACCACGCGAATGTTGTGTTTCCTAAGCTCGATGTGCCAGCATTGCGTCATGCCCCGGAGAGCAAACTTGCTCGCCGCGTACACCGTTCCGCCCTCGTAGCCCTTTAGCGCGGCCGTGGAACCGATGTTCACGATGTTGCCGTATTTCTGTTTCTTGAATATCTCCACCGCCCTTGCCGCCATGATCGCCGCGCCGTACACGTTCACCCTGAAGACCTTCTCGAAATCTTCCCACAATGCTTCTTCCATGCGGCGCGCGCATCCCACTCCCGCGTTGTTCACTAGACAGTCAAGGCCGCCCAGCTCGGCCATCACGGTCTCGTACGTCTTCTCGACGTCGCGGGGTATTCCCACATCCGCCATGATTGGAAACGCGCCCGTCTCGTCCGCTGCTCTCCGAAGTCGTCCTTCATCGCGTCCCGTGACTGCCACGCGAGCTCCATTCTCTACGAGGAGCTTCGCCGTTGCCTTACCGATACCGAGACTCCCACCGGTCACCAGGATTTTCGAACCCTTGACGTTCACGATGACTTCCTTTCTCTGAACCGCCTTGCCGCCTGTTCCCCTTCTCCAATTTCCATACCCGCCGTTTTACTCGAACGCCGGCGGGTGCTTTTTGTGAAAATCCGTCGCGTCCTGGTACGCTTTCGCCACGGCGAGAAGCGTTCCCTCGTCGAACAGGCGTCCAACAAACGTGATGCTTACCGGACTTCCCTTGTCATCGAATCCGTTGGGCACCACCACGCACGGATGCCCCGTGAGATTCGTGAGCAAAAGATTGTCGCCGCCAAAAGACGGAGCGACGTAGACCTCGATTTCGGACATGATATTCCCCATCTCCCGGATGACCATGGTCCTCACCCTGTTCGCTTGGATGTACTCGACCGCCGGGATGAACCGCGAGGACCGGAATACGTTCGGCCATGCGGCTTTGATCTGCCGGACCATGAGATCATCCCGGTTGGAACGCGTGAGGTCATCGAAAGCCGCGGCCGCTTCGGCGTTGAGAACAAAAGCGAGGGATTCGACCGGATAGTTGGGGAGCTCGATCGGTACGAGCCTCGCGCCCAACGCCTCCAGCACCTCGAGCGTCGCCGCGTCGCGGGTTCTGTTGTCGTAGTCCGCGTCGAACAGGGATTTCGTGTAGCCGATCCGAAGTTTGCCGAAATCGGCATGAGGACGATACTCGAACGGCATGTCGATAACTGAAGGGTCGGTCCCATCGGGGCCGAGGATTGCCTTGAACACGATCGCACAGTCCTCCGCCGTCCGGCAGATCGGTCCAATCTTGTCCATCGACCAGCTGAGAGCCATCGCCCCCGTCCGGCTTACCCTCCCAAAGGTCGGCCGGAGACCCGTCGTCCCGCACCGTGTCGAGGGCGACACAATCGACCCCCACGTCTCCGTACCGATGGCGAACGGCACAAGCCCCGCCGCCGTCGCCGCCGCCGGACCCGCGGACGATCCGCTGGAACCTTCCTCGAGATTCCAGGGGTTCCGCGTCATTCCGCCGTACCACACGTCGCCCCACGCGAGCGCGCCCAGTGTGAGTTTCGCCAACAGCACGGCGCCGGCCTCGTCGAGTTTCCTGATGACGGTGGCGTTCTGATCGATCACCTGGTCTTTGTACGGCATCGCCCCCCACGTTGTTTTGTACCCCTCAACGGCGAGAAGATCCTTCGCTCCGTAGGGGATGCCATGGAGCGGTCCGCGATATTTCCCTGCAGCGATCTCCTCGTCCGCGCGCTTGGCTTGACGAAGCGCCCGTTCTTCGGTGAGCGTAATCACGCACTCGAGCTTTGGGCCGTGCTCTTTCAAACGGGCCAGATACAGCTTCGTCAACTCGGTGGATGTGATCTTGCGCTTCCGTATGAGTTCACCGAGATCACGGACCGTGTAGAACGCAAGATCCTCCGGGTCTTCCGGCACAGCGGTGCGTTCCGGAGGCCCGAGTGCGAACCGGGCCCGCTTGACAGGAGCCGTCCATCCCACCGGGCGCGGGTCGAACCACAGCGCCGGAGGCACCGAGTTGTCGATCGGCACGCTTCGAAGTTTGACGTAACTTTCCAGGTTGTCCGCGACATCATCGATCATCGAATCGCGTTCCGCTGGCGTGAATTCGAGCCCGATGATTTTCTCCGCCGCTTCGATCGCACCGCGGGTGACGGGTGACTCCCCGACCACCGCCCCTAGAGTGACAAGCAGCAAACCCGCGAGAATCCCGAACGCTCGTCTTTCGCTCGATCTGCCCATGATTTCTCCTCTCTCGGATATGCACCACAAAGACCGGCCGCTATCTTAACACACCGGTCAGAGTGTTGCCGCTTTCACGGATCCGAAACCTTCTTCAGAAGGACTCCGGCATTCCCCGTCGCTGAAGCCGACGCGGTGTTGCCGAATGTCGACCAGACGGCTCGAGACGAGCCGAACGAGACGACCCTCTTGCCGAGCGTTTCGAGATCGTCTGCGGGATCCCCCAACCCGCGCGGCCGCCGCCAGAGACGCAAAGGATAAGTACAACAACATCTTAAATTCACGATTGAACGGGACAAGAGAAATTGCCCTGGAAAGTTCTTTTCTTTTTGCTTGCGATCGGCTAGCTTCCCACGAACGTTCAGCCTCAGATCAGAAGCTCTTTGAGTGGGGTCATTTCATGCGCATCTCATCTCCTGTGCAGATGTTCAACAACGTCTTTGTTCGCAAGTCGTTTCTCGAGGCCCAGCTGATCGTCACACGACGCTGCAACCTGAGCTGTGGTTACTGTACGGAGTACGATAACCACTCGCAGGCGATTCCGTTTGCCGTTTTGCGCGAACGCACGGACGCTCTTCACCGTCTCGGTGTCGTTCAGATTGCCCTTCTCGGCGGCGAGCCTCTACTCCACAAGGAGATCGATAAGATCGTCACCCACGCGAGCCGCAGGTCCCAGACGTCGATCACCACAAACGGCTTTCTGCTTCGGGAGGACGTCATCCACAGGCTCAACGACGCCGGTCTCCACCACATGCAGATCAGCATCGACACGTTGAAACCCGGGGCCGACCTGTACATCCAAAAATCGCTCAAAACCGTCCAGAAAAAAGTGGAGCTTCTCCTCCAGTTCGCCAGGTTTAGCGTACACGCCAACATCGTGCTTTGCAGCGAATCGAAACCGGAGTTCAGAGACATCGTTGCGGAGCTCAAGCGGATGGACATCCCTGTGACGGTGAACCTGCTCCACGACAGTAAGGGCAGGACGACCATCGCGGGACCTCCGTACGCCGATCTGTGGGAACATCATCACAAGCGCTCGAAGGTGTTATCGTTCATCGAGTACGAATACGGGAAGGAGCTCCTCACAGGCCGCACGCCCGACTGGCACTGCCGCGCCGGCGCGCGTCACATCTACGTCGACGAATTCGGAAACGCCCAGTTCTGCGCGTCGCAGCGGGGACGTCTCAACAAACCCATCCTCGAGTACACCCGTACGGACATCAACGAACAACGCAAAACGAAAAAGGGTTGTGAAAAAGGGTGTTCGGTGTTCTGCGTCTACCGGGCATCGAAGGTTGATAACGATCTTCCCGCTGTTGCGAAGGCCCTTCTCAAGAGTATCCGCAACAAGACGGTGCATGTCCCTCTCACATCACGCAACGGCTCCCGCCGCAGCGTGAGGATCCCCCTGGAAACGGCCGGTGAAAGCGACCACGCGTAGCTGGATGCTTTTCGGAGTGAGTGCCACGTTGCTCGCGGTCTGCTCCGCGTGCGTCTTTTTTCTCCTACCCGGGTACCACGGCGTATTGTGGCTTGCGCTCTACACTATCCCTTCGCACATGTTCGTCTCTCCCTTGCCGCACGAACCAGCCCTTCTCTACTTCGCAAAGTCATACAGCGCCACTCTCTGCGCCCTGGCGTCGCTTGCCGGGTGTCTTGTTGCCGGGATGTGGGACTACTGGCTTTTTGTGCCGCTCATGCATCACCCGCGTGTCCGCTCGAAATACGCAAACGTCGGGTTTTACCAGAAATCCGTGAGGCTTTTCAGGAGATCGCCCTTCTGGGCTCTCGTGTTCGCCGGGGCTACCCCCATCCCTTTCTACCCCGTCAAGTTTCTGAGCATCTGCGACCGCTACCCATTGAAACGCTATCTGCTCGCGCTCGCCGTGGGCCGGACCCCGCGGTACTGGGTTCTCGCCTATCTCGGGTATGTGTTTGGATTCCCCAACTGGAGTCTTGTGGCGCTCGCGCTGATGTTCGTGGTTTTCACCGTGATCCAGACCCGGAGGGAGGGAAAAAAGGGAAAAACCGACGAAGAGGCAACCGCCGAGACTGAATTGCGTGCGTCGTCTAGCCCGCCTGGAGTTTCCGTGAGATCCACACCGTCCGGTAGATAGCGGTACCCACGGTTCCTAACGCAATCGCGACAAGGATGATGGTGAGCGTGAATCCTGCGTCGTGCCCAAACAGCGCGGAGAGCGACGGATCGATGATCGCCCCGATCCCAAGGAGAAGGATCCGTTCCGCCCTCTGCATCAGCCCTCCCTTGCACAAGACGCCGAGGCTCTCACCTCGAGCCCGCGTGTAACTCACGAGGAGCGATCCCCCCAGCGCGACCAGAACGGCGAGGACAGGAAACCCGGACCCAAAAAACGCGGCCAGTCCGATGAACACGGCGAACTCGCTGAACCGGTCGAGCGTCGAGTCGACGAATGCTCCAGCCCGGTTGGCCAGACCGCGTTGACGGGCCACTTCACCGTCCATGACATCGGCCAGACCGCTCAGTAGAATCATCCAACCCGCATATGGGAGTCTGCCCTCGGCGAAAAACAGCATACCCGCGACGCCGAACACAACGACCAGAGCGTTGAAAAAGAACGGCGTGAGACCGGCACCCACCGCCACGCGTATGACCGGCTTGACAAACCAGTAGAACCAGTTTCTCACCCAGTATCCGAGCACAAAGCTCCCCCCGCGCCCCGTCTTGTCGTGCGAGCCTCTGCCGTCCGATGTCCACCGGTAAACGGCCATCGACAGAAGGACGAAGAGGACTGCCCCCACCAGTACAACCAGTTCACTGTTCACTTCGAAACTCGCTTTCTCCTGTCGGTGTCACCCCGACCCGTGCCCTCCACCTGGTCGCGCGAGCGCATGGCCTTCAGGACTCGAAGGAGCTTCGGCCAGAGGAGCAACGCCGGCAGCCGTCGTTCCGCTTTAGTGAGTTCCAGAGACATACCGGTGCGCCGCTCGGTTTTCCGCGCGATGTAGTCGAGCCAGTCTTCGAACGTGAGCATGTATTTCCCCCATCTGAGCGTGGCGCGGATCTTCGACTGCAGAAAGAAGCACTTCCACCACAGACGGGTTGATATCGGCGGTTTTCCCGCGAGACCATACCTCCCATCCACCCGTTCGAGCCTACCGTCCGCGACCCCTTCCTCGAGCAATCGCTCGAACATCAACAGAAAATACGTTTTTTGCGCTTCGAAGACTTCGCGGACACGCGACCGCGCCTCGGGCCGTATCTCGCCGCCGTAGGACACCTCGAGCATCCGGAAGCAGAAATCGAACGTGTCGAACCTCCCCGGAAGATACAACGGTACCCATTCCAAGGCGGTGCGGCGGGCATCCTCGAGCTGCTGCTCGACTGCACCGCGCATCTCCTGTGAACGCGCGTAGACGATCTGAACACGCTGAATGAGCCGCCCACGACAGAAAAGATCGCGCGACTCCGACGAAAGCCCGCGGGCGAAGTCGATCCGGTTCATGATGAAACATTTCGCACCGGCGCGGAGATCACCGGGGTTTCTGAGGTAGATGACATTGGGGGGTAGAACGCGGTTCAGAGCCGCCATCATGCCGGCGCTTCGCGCTGCGGGAAACCGCGAGCCCAGGTCGCGATAGAATCGTTTGTACTCCTCCACGATCACGAAGAGGTCGGCCGCGCTGTCTTGCGTCGGAGAGGTCCCGACGAGAACCGAGCCGAAGAAAACGATGGCCGCCAGGTTGGTCCCGCACGTTTCTCTGAGGATGTCGACGCTCTCACGGACCTGGGGGACGACATCCAGAGCGCCACTCGGTTCGGCGCCTCCGGCGTCACGCCGCGGCAGGGGCACGACCGTCTTGCGGATATGTCCGGTTCCGCGCGGTTTGTCCCCGGAGTATGTAACGTCTCCGTTCACCTTACCGCTCCTGCGGTGTCACTTCTCTATGGCGGCTGCTCGCATCTCCGCGAGCTTCTGGACCATCCGTGTTTCCATCGACGCCGCAAACCCGTCCGCGTCATCCTTGTCCGGGTCGAACGCAAACGGTCCGGCGCTCTCCACACGGATTCTAGCCGAACTCACGTGTCTGGCGAATCCACCCAGCCTCGCCATCCTCCACAACCCATCCGCAACCACCACGTGCACCGACCAGCGTCGCGCCGAGAGGATCGCCTTCAGCCCCACCGTTTTGAACGGTCTTATTTCCCCATCTCGCGTCCGTGAGCCCTCCGGATAGATTACCACCGGCCGGTCCGAAGCTGCAGCCGTTCTTCTCAACGCCTCGAGCTGGACCGCCGCGTGCTCGCCGGGCCGGACCGTCGGGTGATCGTAGAGCCGGATCATGTGCGAGACGAGCGGATGCCCCGTGCGATACCGCTCGCGAGCGACGACCATCGGGTACCCACCCGCCACACAGGCGAAAACGAGCGGAATATCCAACAGCGACTGGTGGTTCATCAGGACGAGGACACCCGGTTCGGCGGGGATTCCGACGCGAATCTCCATCTTAGCGCCGCCGACGTGTCTGGGAACCCACAGGATCGCCGAGTACACGCATTTCACCCAACGGGAGAGCACCCGTTCTCGTGACCGAGGCCAAGCTCTAATGGTGACAACAATTAGTGTCCGTTGGATGAGATCGAGCGCCAAGAAAACAGCCGCCGAGACCACCAAGGTCATGACGCCTCTTAGCCATCCAAAAATATTTCTTCCCTCCCTCGACCTCCTGTGGTATCAATCCCCGACTGGAGGGGTCGTTCACACCGACGTTTCAGCCCTTGACAATCGTACGTCGCTGGCCCAGAGTAGAGCAACGTTCACAACCTAAACCGAGTACCGTGAAACCGTCAAGACAACAACCCCAAAAATTCCCGGCTGACGACGCCGCGGCCGGTCAGATGGTTCCGGAACCCGAAGAAACACCATCTCACGCAGCCCGCAAGACCCCGGGTGGCGACCATCCCCCGGACAGGTCCCTGGATTACGACTACAGCAACTTCTTCTGGGGCGCCGGGGACGACATGTTCGACATACTCGAGCCGTTCGAAGAGTGGTTCCGGGAAGCCCGCCCGGCGGGGTACTACCTTTTCGGCCTGCCCATGCGGACCGCCCCGGCGACGCGGATCGACATCATCGAGACCAAGACCAACAAGGAACTCAAGAACCTCATCAACCTCGCGTCGTACAACTACCTCGGTCTCTCGTACCGTCCGGAAGTGATCGAGGCCGTCGTCGAAGCCACCCGAAAATATGGAAGCGGAGCCTCCGGATCCCCGATCCTGAGCGGGACGATCGAACTCCACGATGAGCTCGCGGCAAAGATCGCATCTTTCAAAAAGAAAGAGCAGGCGCTGATCTTCCCATCGGGATACTCCGCGAACCTCGGTGTGATCGCCGGTCTGATGCGTTCGGGGGACCTCGTGGTCACCGACCAGTACGCTCACGCGAGCATCGTCGACGGAATCATCCTTTCGAAGGCGGATGTCCGGTACTTCCGGCACAACAGCGCCGCCGACCTCGAGCGGAAGCTCAGAGGTTTCAAGGGCAAGAAGCTGGTCATCATCGAAGGGGTCTATTCCATGGACGGCGATCTTGCGAAGCTCCCCGAGATCGTGGAAGTCTCGAAGCATCAGGGAGCGCGCATCATGATCGACGAGGCCCACTCGACCTTTCTTTTCGGGAAGAACGGCCGGGGAGTCACGGAGCACTTCGGGCTCGAAGACGAGGTGGACATCCACTTCGGCACCTTTTCGAAAACCCTTGGCGGGATCGGAGGGTTCGTCGCGGGATCCCGGGCGTTGATTACATACCTCAAAGGGTTTGCCCGCTCGCGCGTTTTTTCGTGCGCCCTTCCCCCGGGCGTCACCGCCGGGCTGATCAGGGCCCTCGAGATCGTCGAGGCCGAACCCGAGCTGCGGACCCGCCTCTGGGGGAACGTCGAATACATGCAGGATCTCCTTCGCAAGGGTGGCGTGGACATTGGCGATTCGCAATCGCAGGTCATCCCGATCATGGTGCGTGACGACGACAGAATCTTCAAGATCGCGGAGGAACTCATACACGAAGGCGTATATCTGAATCCCATCCGCTATCCGGCGGTCGGGAAACACCGGTCCCGCTTCCGGATTTCCATCACAGCCGGCCACACCCGGCAGGAACTCGCCGAAGGCGCGGAAATCATCAGACGAGTGCTGGAGAGATACGGTTTATGCCGCTGACCAAGTACTGTTTCAAAAACGCCGTCAACGCCTTTTTCGAAATGCCGAGGGAAAACGCGCGCGCGATCCTTCCGGCGCACCTTCAGCCCATGGAGATCCGCCACGGAGAAGCCGTTCTCGCCATCACCGCGTTCGACTTCGCCGACAGCATGGTGGGCCCATACGCCGAGATCTTCCTCGCCGTCATCGTTCCCCCGCTCGTGCGGCCGGGGGAACCGATGCCCAAGTCGGCGTTCTACCCCTTCATGCTGGCCACGAGCACCCAGGCGGCCAGGGACCACGCGATCGAACGGTGGCACCTTCCGCACCACATGAAGAACGTCTCGGTCGATTTCGAGGAGTCGAATAAACGAATGAGCGTGCGCGTCCACGAGGCGGGCGTCCCGATACTCGATTTTGCGATCTCGCCGCACACGTGGGTGGACGCGGACGATCTCTATCAATCGTTCATGCACACCCAGGCGGACCGTTTCAAGGTCAACGTCCACATGAAAGGTCGTTTCACGGAACACGAGGAGGAGACGGGAGAGCTCATGCTCTACGATCATCCCATGTGCGATAAGCTCCATATCAACGACATCGCCGTGTACCCGTTCCGCGAAATGTGGATGCAGAACGGCGTCCAGACCTTCGAAGAATTGGAGTCCATCTAAGCGCCTCTCCTGGTCGCGTGTAGTCTTTTTTCCTATTCTTCCATGCCGCGGGATCGTTCTTTTTTTGTCATATTCAACCCAGCCGCCGGACGCGGACGCGCGAAACGCCTCATCGACGTGTACGCATCGCTTCTTCGCGACCGTCTCGGGGACTTCGATCACGCCACCACGGCGGGACCGGGAAACGAAGCCGAACTCGCCGACCGGGCGATCGCCGAAGGCTACGCCGCGATCATTGCCGTCGGAGGCGACGGGACCTGGGGCATGGTCGCCGACCGGATCGTCCGATCGGGGCGCAAGGACGTGACCCTGGGGCTCCTCCCCGCCGGGACCGGCAACGACTTCGGGAAATCCCTCGGCATCAGAGCGGACCGTGCGGAGAGCGTGGTCCGAGGGATGGCTGAAGGGCATCGCCGGGTCATCGACGTCGGCCGCGCTGGATCGCGCTATTTCCTGAATGTCGTGGGGTTCGGTTTTGACATCGCGGTCATCGATGACGCGGCGGGGTTTCGAGTGCTTCAGGGGGACCTGCTCTACCGTTTCTGCGCTCTTCGGCAGCTCTTCAAGTTCCGGGGGCTTCCCATCGAGGTGTCGGATGGCGTGGCGGCCCCGAGCCGGGGCAGCCATCTGATGCTGACGATATCGAACGGGAACTATTTCGGCGGATCGTTTCACATCGCCCCGAAGGCAACGCTGGACGACGGAAAACTCGACGCCGTATCGATCTTCGACGCCGGACCGATCGCGCGCGTCGGGCTTTTTTCGAAGGTGGCCGGGGGCACGCATCACGGCCACGAACGCGTGCGGGTCCGCCAGGCGGCGCGGTTTGCGGTTCGGTTCGACACTCCCGTCCGGTACGAGATCGACGGAGACGTCTACGAACTCGACGGAACGACTCTGGACATCGAAGCGGTTCCTCGCGCCTTGAGCGTTTTCGTTCCTGCGGATTGACGAGTGGTTCTATTTCTCCGCGGCCGGGGAGAGCTTCACCCAGAAAAGCCCCCGCAAATCCCCCGCCTCGAAGTCCTTTCCGTGGTCGTGTGGGTACGAGGCCCTCAAACGCTCCGCCACCGCCGGTGGGATGTCCTTGCCGTGACACGTCAAGCAGACCGGCTGGACATAGATCGGCTCCACATAACCGACCGCGCCGTCGGGGAGACGGACGGCGCGATACGTCCGATCACCCGTTTTCTCGAGGAATTCGGCCAACAGGGGTTCCATCCACGGCTCGGCGGCGTTGCTGGGGTTGCGCAGGCGGTGGCTGGTCCGTCCCATCGCCACACCGGGTGTGCTGAGCTGCGCGACGATCTCCGGGGCCTTGACACGGCAAACCCAAATCGCGTTTACCGGTCCCCCGCGAAGCCCCTCCCTCAGCGCCGTTTGCAGTTGTTCTTTGAACGGCTGAAGGGCGCTCTGTGCGCGTCGGATGTCCTCGCGGCTCACACGGTTCTCGTTGCCTCCGCACGAGAAGAGTCCCACGAACAGAACGAGAACGGCGGCAAGTGTTGCTGCCCGATGAGCGATGACAGACGACTTGAACCTCAACCCATCACTCCCCGAGTTCGTCCCCCTTTTGCGCTTTTTGGATCTTCGCCCACGTATCTCTCAACCCGACCGAGCCGTTGAAAACGAGCGCGCCGGGTCTCGAATCCACCGAGTCCAGGGAGAAGTACCCCTGCCGGAGGAACTGACAGTACTCACCGGGCTTCGTGCCGCAAAGGCTCGGTTCGGCCTTACAGCCCTTGAGGACTTCGACCGACTTCGGGTTGAGGAACCTCTTGAAGTAGGGCCCTCCCTCGCCCAACGGATCCGCCACCGTGAAGAGGTGATCGTATAAACGGGCTTCCACGTCGAATGCGTGAGCCGCCGACACCCAGTGGAGCGTTCCTTTGACCCTGCGCTCCGCTGCGGGCGCCCCGCTTTTCGTGTCCGGATCGTACGTGCAGCGGACTTCCACGATCTCCCCGGAGGTCTCGTCTTTGATCACTCCCACACATTTGACGAGGTATGCGTACTTCAGACGCACTTCCACTCCCGGGGAGAGACGGAAGTATTTCTTCGGCGGTTCTTCGCGGAAATCCTCCTGCTCGATGTAAATGACGCGCGAAAACGGAACCTGACGCGTGCCGGCGGTTTCGTCCTCGGGGTTGTTGATGGCATCGAGCATCTCGACGCGGTCTTCCGGGTAGTTCTCGATCACAACCTTCAAAGGACGCAGAACGGCCATCACCCGTTTGGCTCTCCGGTTGAGGTCTTCGCGGAGACAGTGTTCGAGGAGCGCGATATCCACCATGCTCTCCCGCTTCGCCATACCGATCCGGTCGCAAAAGATCCGGACCGCTTCGGGGCTGTAACCCCGTCGCCTGAGCCCAGAGATCGTCGGCATACGCGGATCGTCCCAACCCGTTACCTGCCCCTGCTCGACGAGCTCAAGAAGAAGCCTTTTACTCATGACGGTATGACTCAGATTGAGACGGGCGAACTCGATTTGTTGGGGGTGATAGATCTCGAGCTCGTCGACGAACCAATCGTAGAGTTCACGGTTGTTCTCGAACTCGAGTGTGCAGATCGAGTGCGTGATCCCCTCGATCGAATCCGACTGGCCGTGGGTGAAATCGTACATCGGGTAGATGCACCACTCGTCCCCCGTCCGGTAGTGGTTCATGTGACGGATGCGGTACATGAGCGGGTCGCGCATCTTCATGTTGGGCGAGGCCATGTCGATCTTGGCGCGCAGGATGTACTGCCCGTCCTTGAACTCGCCTTTTCGCATCCGTTCGAAGAGATCGAGGTTCTCTTCCACGGGGCGGTTCCGGCACGGGCTCGGCCTGCCCGGCTGCGTAACGGTCCCGCGATACTCCCGGACCTTCTCTTCGTCGAGATCGTCCACGTATGCCTTGCCCTGCTTGATGAGCTTGACCGCCCAGTCGTAGAGCTGCCCGTAGTAATCGGACGCGTAGAACATCCGGTCTTCCCAATCGAAACCGAGCCACCGGACGTCGCGCATGATCGCCTCGACATACTCCATGCTCTCTTTGCTCGGGTCGGTGTCGTCCATGCGGAGATTGCACACACCCCCGAAGTCCTCGGCGATCCCGAAGTTGAGACAGATCGACTTGGCGTGACCGATGTGGAGATAACCGTTCGGCTCGGGCGGAAAGCGGGTGTGCACCCGCCCGTCGTAGCGCCCGGTTGCGTTGTCTTCCGCGATACGAGCGCGAATGAAGTCGAGACCGGGGCCCTTGTCTTCCGTTCGCTCTCCCCCGGCCGGCTCGGACGCCGCCCGATCTTTACCCGGCTCTACGCCGCCGCGCGCGCTTTCATTTTCGTCTTTCACAGGTGGTTTACCTCGTGTGTGTTCGGCTTCGGTCCATCCCGCCGCCGCTAGGGTGGATTCTAGCATAGACCGGGGAGCGGTTCAACCCGTCGAGCGCGCGGCCAGGCGGCCAGACCTCACGCGGCTCGTCGCCGCGCTGCGTCCGAAGGTCCCCTCCCGGAAACCATGTCCGCGAGAAACCGTCAGCCGGAGCGAAATCGTTGAGTCGGTCCGCCGCGCCGTGTTAGTATCGTCGCCAGCCGTGAGGTCTGGTCGCTTCTCGGACGTGCAAAAGGGGGATTCCCTTGATCGAAGTCGAACGATTGAGAAAGCAGTACGGAGATCTGGTCGCTGTAGACGACGTGAGCTTCACGGCGCAACCGGGTGAGATCTTCGGACTCCTCGGTCCCAACGGCGCCGGCAAATCGACAACCATCGGATGCATATCGGGTCTTCTGCGCCCGGGCGCCGGCCGGATCCGCATCCTGGGGCACGACGTGACGAGCGACGGCCCCGAGTCCCGGAAAAAGCTCGGCGTGGTTCCCCAGGAGATCGCCCTCTACGAGGACCTCTCCGCGCGTGAGAACCTGATGTACTGGGGTTCGGCCTATGGTCTGCGCGGGTCGCATCTCAAGGAACGCGTAACCGAGGTGCTCGCCGTGGCGGGTCTCGTCGACCGCGCTAGAGAACCGGTGAAGAGATTCAGCGGTGGGCTCAAACGCCGGCTCAATTTCGCGTGCGGTATCGTTCACGCACCGAAGGCGCTCCTCCTCGACGAGCCGACGGTGGGCGTCGACCCCCAGACCCGCGTGAGACTTCTCGAGCTCGTTCGCGAGCAGGCGAGGAACGGGGCCACCGTTGTGTACACGACTCACTATATGGAAGAGGCGGAAAAACTCTGCGATCGGCTGGCCATCATCGATCGTGCAAAGATCATCGCCGAAGGGACGCTTCCCCAACTCCGGTCGATACTCGGCGAAAGAGACATTCTTCGCGTGACGGGTCGATTCGACTGCAGGATCGTGCCCGAGGTGATCGGTCGCCTCGGCGGCATAGAGCTTGTCCACTGCACCGAAGAGATGATCACGCTTGCAACGCCGGAGGCTTCCAAAAGGCTTTCCGACGTCTTCAGGGACCTGTCGATGACGGGTTTCGAAGTCCGTGAGACTACGATCACACAGCCGAGCCTCGAGAGTCTTTTCATCAAGCTCACCGGCAAGGAACTGAGGGAATAGCAGCACCGGAATCAGGCTGCCCTCAGGACTGAAAAAAAGGAACTCGGTATGCGATTCATCTGGAGCACCGCCGTCAAGGACTGGCGCCGACGGTTGAGAAATCCGCTCGAGATCTTCATGTGGATCGGCATACCCCTCGTCGTCGGGCTTCTCATTACGCTTGCCTTCGGCGGTCGAGACGGGCCTCGACCACAGGCCCACGTATTCGTGGCCGACAACGACAAGAGCTTCCTCAGCCGTTTCCTCGTCGGCGCGCTGAGCCAGGATGCGGCCGGAGGATTCATCCGCGCGGAGGCGGTCGCCGAGAACGAAGGACGCGCGCTGATGGACAAGGGTAAAGCGACGGGGCTTATCGTCATCCCCAAGGGGTTCTCTCAAGCAGTCCTCCGTGAACAACCCGCAACGCTTGAACTCGTGACAAACCCTTCGGAGACCATCCTCCCTGGTATGGTGGAAGAGGGACTGAGCATCCTTGTCGACGGCACGTTCTACCTTCACCGGCTCGTAGGGGATGACCTGAAGGCTTTCGCCGACGGGCCCCCGGAAGGGACGAAGACGTTCCCCGACGAATCGATCGCGGAGTTCAGCACACGAATCAACCAGGCGATGAACCGCATGAGCGGGTATCTTTCTCCCCTCGCCTTCAAGCTCGAGACCGCCGTGGATAAGAAAGAAGGCGAGGGGCTCTCCTTTGAATTCCTCTTCCTCCCCAGCATCCTTTTCATGTCGCTCCTCTTCATGGCCCGGGGGCTCAGCGACGACCTTTGGGAGGAAAGGAACCTCCGGACGCTGAGACGAATAGTTTCCTCGCCGCAGAACGTCGTGTCGTTCCTCGTGGGAAAAGTCCTGTCCAGTGCGGCAATCATCTTTCTTGTCTGTCTGGTTGCCTTGTCCGCGGGATACGCGCTCCTCCAACTGAATATCTCGACGATGCCGACCGCCATCCTGTGGACCACTTTGTCCGGGACGATGCTCGCCACCGGCATGACGGCAATCCAGCTCTTCACCACGAGCCAGCGGGCGGGAAACATCCTCACGTTGGCGCTCACTTTCCCGTTGATGATGGCCGGCGGGAGTTTCTTCCCGTTCGAAGCGATGCCCCGCTGGATGGCCGCCATCGGGACGCGCACACCGAACGGGTGGGCACTTCAACAGCTCAAAGACATCGTCCTGCAGCCGACGGAAACAGGCAGCCTGGTGCTTTCGTTCGCCATACTTCTGGGCTCGCTCGCGGTGCTTTTCTGGATATGCGCCGATCGCCTGAAACGCGGTTTTGCGCGGAGTTGAAACGATGCTGAGAGACGCTTTGTTCATCGCCGGCAAGGACATCAAGTACATGCTCCGCGCAAAGGAAACCATCGTCTGGGTTTTCGTCATGCCGATCGTGTTCTTCTTTTTCATCGGCACGATCACGGGGGGCTACGGACGATCAACGATGTCGAAAGAGAAACTCGCCGTCCGAGCGGGCGAAAACACCGGTTTTCTTTTCGACCAGCTCGTCCGCCGTCTCGAAGAACGGCGGTATGAGATCATCCGTGTCGAGAGCGATTCGTTGTTCGCGACATACGGGCGCCGTCTAGCCGTGCCGGCCGGTATGACCGATTCTGTACTCGCGGGCAGACAGGTTACGCTCCGGTTCGCCCGGAGTGAGAGCGGGGCGGGTTTCGACTACGACTCGATACGGATCAACCGGGCGATCTACACGGTTCTAGCCGACCTGATCGTCACGCGTGAAACGGCGGACAAACCCGCGCGTGAGGCGTTCGAACGGTTGAACGCGATGCCGCGGGCTCTCAAGCTCGAGGTGGCGGTCGCCGGAAAACGAAAGACCATCCCGACCGGTTTCGAGCATGCGATCCCGGGGATCATGGTCATGTTCATACTGCTCGTGATGACGACCAGCGGTGCCGTTCTCCTCGTCATCGAGCGCCGTCAGGGGCTTCTCAGGAGGCTTGCGTACACGCCCATAGACCGGCTCGGCGTCGTGCTCGGCAAGTGGGGCGGAAAGCTCGCCCTCGGAATCGTTCAGATCACGTTTGCGATGATCTCCGGAACGATTCTCTTCAAAATGCACTGGGGGTCGAATCTTCTCATGGTTCTCGTGGTCATGCTGACCTACACCGGGCTCATGGCATCGGTCGGGTTGCTCCTCGGGAGTCTAGCGCGTACAGAGGGGCAAGCCGCCGCAATCGGCGTCATCTCGTCCAACGTCCTGGCCGCCCTCGGCGGGTGCTGGTGGCCGATAGAGGTGACCCCCGGGTGGATGCAGAAGCTCCAGCTCTTCCTCCCCACGGGGTGGGCGATGGACGCTCTCCACAAGCTCGTGAGTTTCGAAGCCTCCCCGGCAGCTGCGCTTCCGCACGTTGTGGTGATGGGGGTCGGTGCTTTCACCATCCTTGTCCTTTCGACGCGCGTGTTCCGCTTCGACTGACGGCTCGCCGGGCGGTCTTGTGCCCCCTGCGGTTTGCATCGCGCCCATCCGGCCGCCGTCGGAATGGAATTGTTTTTGCTCTACCCCGGCTAATATCTTCCAGGCAGGGGTTCAAACGGGACGCACGGGAACACCCTCGGCCCGAGACGACGTAGAAAACGCGGCCCGATTATCTGATACGTCACTTTAAGAGAAGAATGAAACTGCCTATAATAATATCAGTTGCAGTCATCGTCTCCATGGCCGTTCCACTGGGGTTTGCGGACGCGCCGGGTGAAAAAAACGCTCCGCTCGACACGGCCGTCACGCAAGACCTGAGCGAGGCCGAAGCGTCGCAGGTCCTCGAATTCGTGTTTCGAGGGCGCCCCAACCGAGCCCTCGCCATCCTCGACTCCCTCGAAACTCGCTCCGGGCAAGGGCCGCTTTTTCTCCTCATGCGGGCGCGGTGTCACCAGGAATTCGTGCCGATGGACGACGCGAACAAGAACAGCGCGCGGGAAATCTCGCGTGCTTCGCTCGACGACCTCGACCGGTGCATCACCGTTTGCACCCGACGTATCGATACGGAATCTGCGGACACGAAGCTCTACTTCTACAGAGGCTGGGCGTGGATGGCCAAAGCACACGTCCGCTCGATGACGCGCGATTTATACACGGCTGGCAAAGAGGCGAAAAAGGGCAAGAAGGACCTCGAGCGTTACCTCGAGATCCACCCCGGCGACCCGACGGCGACGGGGATGTTGGGAGCTTTTCTCTATTTTGCGGATACGATCCCGGGAGCGTTCAAGCTGATTTCAAGGATCCTGTTGCTTCCCACAGGCGATCGGGACAAGGGTCTCGAGTACCTCGAGACAGCGGAGCGGAGCCACGGACTTCTCGAGACGGATTGGAAACTCATCCTCTACAACGTCTATTTCTACTTCGAAGGCCGTTTCGAAGAAAGTCTGGCGGGACTCCAGAAGATGAGCGAGCTCTACCCCGAGTACGCCCGAACGGCGATACCGCTTGCCGTCTCCAGACCGTTCGCTCCTCGTCTCGCGATGCGCAACGACGAACTCGTCGAAGCGACCATCGACCGCATTTACCGCGCGCCAAACCGCGAAGTCGACTGGAACGCGCTCTATCTCGTCCAGCTCTTCCGGGCGTACGGCGACCGTTACTGCAACCACTCGCGCACGACGCTCTCAAGGCTGCGGAGCATCATCCACGAGTCGCCCAGACACCCCGATTGGGTGGAAGCGTCAGCCCGTCTGGAACTCGGACGGCTCTATGCGTCGCAGCGCAGGCGCGATGAAGCCGTCGCGATGTTCGAATCGGTTGCCGGGGGTTACTCCTTCGACTATCTCCGGAACGAAGCAAAGAAACTCCTCGAGGATGTCGGAAGGTTCGACTCCATCTTCGACGGGCCTCCACCGCCCAACATGGACCCGTGGGTCACAGCCTTGTACCGGACCGCTTCCGACTCCCTTCCGGCGATCCGATCGAAGTTTGCGGAGTTGGCCCCGATATCGGTCGCGGCCGCGTTCTACACCGGCGAGTGCGATCTCCTGTCGGGCGACTTCGAGCAGGCGCTCAAGGAATTCGACCGGGTGATTTCGGTCGTCGCACCCGCATGGGACCACGCCTACCAGATGATCGCGTCGACACGAATCGCCGAGATCTACGCGGCGCGTGGTTTCTACAAAACAGCGGCTCGCTACGAGGGGATTGCGATGAGCTATTACCACAACGAGTATCTCGTCGACTGGGTTGTGGAAGGCCGTAAGAGATACTTCGAACGGCTCGGTGAGGGGAAGGAAACCGGTCCCCCAACGCTCCTCTCAGCCTCGACCCCGGCCGAGCACACCGGTCCGCGCGGCGCCCCGCATGCGGATACGAGCGGTCAGAACGACTAGTCCCCCACCACTTTGATCCAGCGCCCCTGCTCCACGGAGTCGTTGAGCTGAAGTCCGTTCAGAATCGCCCCTTCGTCCAACATCTCCTGTTTCATCCCCAGCGTTTTCAAGACGGACGCCAGGTCTCCGCTCTTCGGCGCCTTCTTGATGTGGAGCTTCAGCGGCTTCTTGTCGAGGACCGACCGGTCCCGCACCTCCTCGAAACCGCCCATGACGTTGGAAAACGCTGCAGAGTAGCTGGAGAAAACGCCCGCCTCCGAATACCCGTGGAAGGCGTACACGCTCGTGTCCTTTTTTATGAAGCAGGAGAGGATACCGATCTCGCCCGTTTCAGTTCGACCCGTACTGCTTACCTCCACAGCGGGGAACCCGTGGATGGTTCTGGCCCGCCGGTTCTGGACGGTGAGCTCGTTCTTCGTGACAAAGGTCTCCGCCGCTTTCTCCGGCGAGTCCCCTTCGGCGAGCCTCATTTGGACGAGCGCTTTTTTGTCGGGGCTGACGATCATGACCGTGCTTGCGGAATTGACGACCTGCCAGTCCTTGGCTATTGGGAATTGAAAGCGGAGGGACGGATGGTAGAACATCTGCCCCTCGGTGTAACCCTGTCTGGGATCGTCCCCGTAAACAATCCCGTCGATCCGCTTGAGATAATCGGTGTGGTCCTTGCCCAGCGGTCGGTATGCGATCTTCTGCTGCCACTCCTTGGCCAGCTGGTGGACCCGATTCTCCCTGTCGCCGGGATCGGGGTGGGTCGACATGAATGAGGGAAGACTCTGCCCGCTCTTCTCGCCCATCCTCTGGAGGGTTCCAAAGAACCCGGCCATCTCGTTCGCATCGTATCCGAGCTTAGTCGAGTATTCGACACCGAGCAGGTCCGACTCGGACTCCTGGCTGCGGCTGTACTTGAGAAGCATGAGCTGGAGCCCAAACCCCGCGACCTCGGCGTACTGCCGGAACGTCTCCGACACCAACGATCCCAACCCCAACCCCAGTCCCGCGAGCTGCTGTCTCGACATCTGCTCGGCGCTGTGACGCGCCACCACGTGACCGATCTCGTGTCCGACAACGCCGGCAAGCTGGTCTTCCGAGTTGAAGTGTGCGAGAATGCCCCGTGTGACGTACACGTACCCTCCGGGAAGGGCGAACGCATTGACGACCGGGCTATCCAGAACTCGAAACGTATAGGTGATGTCCGTGCGCTGCGATTTGGCGGCAAGCGCCTGCCCGATCCCACTCACGTACTGGGAAAGTGCCGCGTCGTCGTATACCCCGTATTCCTCGATGATCTGCGGGTCGGCCTCCTTGCCCATTTGGACTTCCTGAGACTCGCTGACCAGCGAGAACGTCTTCTTTCCGGTGACATAGTCCGTAGTACACGACATCGCTGCGAGCGCGGTGAGAACCACCACAATCGTTGCTCGTCCGGTCCAGTGCTTCAGCCTGTCCATACGACCGCTCCTTGTTCGGTTCCCCCGTGGACACGTACGACGGAGGGATCCACCGACGCCCCGCGCCCCGGAGAGCCCCCGGTCTCCTTCCAGCCTCGCCTACAGCTTCTTGGAGTGTTTGGCCAGGTAATGAGCCACGCCGTCGGATGTCGCTTTCATCCCTTCGTCACCCGGTTTCCACCCGGCGGGACACACTTCTCCGTACTGCTCGCTGAACTGCAACGCATCGACCATGCGCAGCATCTCGTCGACGTTCCGCCCGAGCGCAAGGTCGTTGACGACCTGATGGTGAACGACGCCTTTCTGGTCGATGAGAAAAGAGGCCCGCATCGCGACGCCGGCCGCGGGGTGCTCGATCCCGTACGCCTGGGCGATCTGGTGTTTGACGTCCGCCACCATCGTGAACCGAATGGGACCAATCCCACCCTTCTCCACCGGCGTGCTCCGCCAGGCATGGTGGGTGAAGTGCGAATCGATCGACACACCGATCACTTCGACCCCGCGTTTCTTGAACTCTTCGATGCGGTGGTCGTGGGCCAGGATTTCCGTCGGGCACACGAACGTGTAATCGAGCGGCCAGAAAAAGAGAACGACGTACTTCCCTTTCAGGTCGGAGAGCCTGAAGTCGTCCTTCATTGTTCCATCCGGCAACACGGCGTGCTCGCAGAAATCAGGCGCCTGTTTGGCAACCAAAACGCTCATTATGTTCTCCTTTCGTCGTTTGTGCGAACTGTCAAGGATCTACATCGTCCAAAGACGCAACAAGACCCCGCAAGGTCTCGTCGCTCGTTAGAACCTGCCCCGTGCGGGACCGGCTCCGATCTGTTTCGCACTCGCTCGGATCAATCGTGATCTTCGTACTTGAACGACACTCTGAGCTTTGCGCGGTATTGTTCCACTTTTCCGTCGACGATCTGCAGATCGAGCTGAACGACCTCGGCGATGCGCAGGCCGCGGATCGTCTTCGAGGCCCTTTCTACCGCCGCTGCGGCGGCTTTCTCCCACGATTCCGTGCTTGTCCCAATGAGCTCGATGACCTTGTAAACGCTTTCTCCCATCTCTCCTCCTTTACCCCCGGCGACGGGGACGAACATATACCTCAACGCCGACCGTCTTCACTCGAGAACGTGACGCGCCCGTCACGCCACCCGAGAGAGCAAAAACTACCACACCCTCGACATCGGGATCAACCCCTTGTGTCTCGACATTAGCCTTCCCGCACCGGCCTGCCACAAATTGAAAGCCGCTGATTCGAACTGGTGTGCAATCGGAAACGGCACGTGACCCCCGGCAACCGAAGGCGGGATCACTCGATCCGCTTGATGATGTGCCAGCCATAAGGGCTCTCTTGCTCATCGTACGCCGCCATACCCACCTCTCCCACCCTGAGGGCGAAACCCACGTTGCCGAACGCGGGGATCATCCCCCCTCTCGAATAGACTTGTTTGGACAGGTCCGCGGCGACACCGAAATTCGCCATCTTGTAAATCCCAGGATGCGAATCATCCGTGTGTTCCCTCACCAGTGCGTCGAAGTCCGCCCCCGACCTGGCCTTCTCGAGAATCTCTTCGGCGAGCTTCTGCGCTTCTTCTTTGGTCCGCGTGATGGGCTTACCCGGCACAGAGCCCTCGAAACCGATGAGGACATGCTGGACGGTGATAACCTCGGGGTCTTTCCCTTTTTGCATGGCTCCTCCCCCATCGGACCCCTTGTCCGACGTGCATCCCACCAGCACGACCACCGCGGCAAGGCTCGCGAGAAACCGCATCCTGTGCGGCATGTTTTCACTCCTTTGCTATGCGGCCTCGATCTTCTTCGAGGCACGTGCCAGCCAAACAGATTTCCGAATGCGAGCGAAGTCCAACGGAAGATACACCACGGCGAACGATAAATCAAATACTCCGTCGGCGAAGAGTCGTCCGTCCACCACAGGGCCGTCCCCGCAACCGCCCCACACTTCCACCCCTCCGAGTTCGGCGCCGCCTCAGCGCCGACCAACCGCCTGCCGACCCGGATCAGAAGCCAAACGGCCGCCCGTGCGAATCGGGCGGCCGTCATTTCATTTTGAGCTGTCGAGTGAAGAGAAGAGGGGCTACACGCTCGTTGGGGCTTCGACGTCCAGGAGAGCTTTCGGGGCTTTCGCGTTGCCGGAGGGCGGGCTCGCTTTGGAGTCACGAGCCGCGTCCCGCGGGAACTCGAACTCCCCCACGCTGACTTTGAGCCGCTCGAGGACAACGCCGAGCTCTTCGATTTGGTCGTTCATCTCGTCGCCAGACCCCCGGATCAACGCGTGTTGCAGATTACTCAACACGGCGTTGGCGTTCTTTTGATTCTGTTCGATCGTACGGATCTTTTCCCGAAGGGCCTCGACCATTTCGTTCACGGACCCAACCTGTTCGTGGAGGTAATCGTTTTTGCGAATCCTCACGTGGACGGCAAGATTGCCGTCGCCGATTTTCTTCAGCTCGCCGCGAATCCGTTCGAGGGGACCCGCGATTCTGTGCGAGAAGATGATGGTGTGGGTCACGAGCAGGGCCACGAGCACAAACACCGCCGGCCACAGACGCGTGTGGAGTGTGATGAACTCGTGAGCTGCGTCTTGTACAACGGGAGAACTGCGCGCGTCGGAGTCCAGCACGATCATTAACGGCACGAAAAGAACGCCGGTAAACACCAGAACCACGGCGGCGATATAGACAAGGGTGTTTACCAACAATCGGTACTGGAAACGATGAACGATATATTTTCTCGCGTAGTTCTTGATTTTCATGAGGGCCTCCCTCAGCCCGATCGTCTCAACGGCCGTTCTGGGTGACGTCACGCCGCACGCGCGCCGGCTCCGCGCAGGCGCCCTCGGGTTTGTTCGCAAGTTCCGAGCCAGTTGGAAACCGTCCCGACATCCCAGAGCGGAACACCTCCTTCGCGGCACGGGCCTCCCGTGGACCTCGCCCCAATCCGTTGCCTCGCAAAATAGTGGTTTCGGGGCACGGCCGTTTCACGCGGACGCCTCGCAGCTCTTCCACGGGTGACTGCGGGTTGCACGGCGCCGCAGAACAATACAACGCAGCCACGCGGTCCCAACCGTCGGCCGCTTTGCTAATCACTTGGTGTTAAATACGATAGAATGGAGTCCATGTGGCCGTGCCCTGGCATGATTCTTCCACACCGCAAGGCATGAGTCCCGCCACGTCGGCCGCGGCCGGCTGGACCGTCGGCGCCCGTACAAGGGGAAAAGGCCAGCCGACGGTGGCGCGGCGGCGAAGCGATCCGAAGACACGTTGGACAGAAGGCTCAACCGGGCAGGACACAACATGAAGCGAATCTTCAAACACTCCGAGGGATTCACGATGATCGAGCTCGCGATCGTCATCATGATCATCGGCATCCTCGCCGTGATCATCATCCCGAACTATCTGAAGTTCGCCAGACGCGCGAAAGACGTAGTGGTGACGGAGAATATTCACGTCATACAGATCGGGATGGAAGCGTTCTCGGTCGAACGTCTCGGTGTCTATCCTCAGCCCCCGGACGAACCCGCTTTGCTCCTGCTGCTTCCCAACGGAGCCTATCCCCGAAACCCGTTCACAAACAACCCCACGGCAGTCGGTTGGAACGCCGACCCGGCTGCGCCCGGCGAAATCGGTCTTTTCAATCTGCCGGGCGGGGGCTACATGATCAAAGGATACGGGGCTCAAGGGTTTCTTCTACCGCCGGTCGTCGCCGGAGACTGATCGCGCACTCACCGGTCCACTCGCCCCTGCTTTCGGCCGACCGCCAGTCCTCGAAGTCCGGAGAGAAATCCCGTCAAGGCGTCTTCTCGTACGCCAGGGTTGCCTTGTGGAGCGTGTTTCCTTCGCCGTCTACCACTTCCACGGTCCACGCGCCCGCCCATTCGGGGATGAGAGTCTTGCTCGAATACACCCGCCATTTCGCACCGCCGATTTGGAACGACACGTCCGCTTTCGTCTCGCCGTTGTACACCCAGCGGTGAATGATGGTTTTCCCCTCCATCCCGACGATCTCAGTAAAGAAGAACACCTTGCCCACGTCGGTCTTGAGGGCGGCGATTTCGTCCGCCGGTTCACGCTCGACGACTCCCGTGGTGAAAACAGCCCTCTTCACGTGCTGGGACGGCGTCCCCGGCGACGCCGCTTTGAGCGCGTCGCTGG
>Ga0315275_10000217_pt1 | contig 46830 bp, 32 predicted proteins | sample YL17G03_0_MG_FD_205557 | JGI IMG/M metagenome (GOLD analysis project Ga0315275, IMG submission 205557) | Sediment microbial communities from Yellowstone Lake, YNP, Wyoming, USA - YL17G03_0 | ecosystem: Environmental > Aquatic > Freshwater > Lake > Sediment | place: USA: Wyoming | collected... | reverse complement strand
CTTACGGCCGCGCCGGCGCCGCCGCCCCGCCGGCCGTCCTGCCCTGCGTCAAGGTCGTCGATCGGCCGCGGCTGGCTTGGCGGGGCATGCTCCTGGATTGTTCGCGGCATTTCTTCCCCAAGGATTTCATCAAGAGCTTCATCGACGGCTTGGCCGCCCACAAGATGAACACGTTCCACTGGCACCTCACGGACGATCAGGGCTGGCGCCTGGAAATCAAAAAATATCCCAAGCTGACCGAGGTCGGGGCCTGGCGCGTCGACCGCGAGGACAAGAACTGGAACAACCGGCCGCCCCAGCAGGCCGGCGAGAAGGCCGCATACGGCGGCTTCTATACCCAGGAGGACGTCCGCGAGATCATCGCCTACGCCAAAGGTCTCTGCATCACGATCGTCCCCGAGATCGAGATGCCCGGCCACTGCCTCTCCGCGCTGGCCTCCTACCCGGAGTATTCCTGCAGCGGCGGCCCGTTCACCCTGCCCCCGGGCGGCGTCTGGCCGATCAAGGACGTCTACTGCCCCGGCAACGACGCCACGTTCGCCTTTCTCGAGGACATCCTGACCGAAGTCACGGACCTTTTTCCCGGCGAGTATATCCATATCGGCGGCGACGAGGTCGACAAGTCGACCTGGAAAACCTGTCCCAAATGCCAGGCCCGCATCCAAGCCGAGGGCTTGAAAAACGAGGAGGAGCTCCAGAGCTGGTTCATTCGGAAGATCGAGAAATTCCTCAACGCCAAGGGCAAAAAGCTCATCGGCTGGGACGAGATCCTGGAAGGCGGGCTGGCGCCCAACGCCGCGGTCATGTCCTGGCGGGGAATCGACGGCGGCATAGCCGCGGCGCGGGCCCACCACGCCGTGGTCATGACCCCGACCTCGTACTGTTATTTCGATTATTACCAGGGCGACCCGGCCCTGGAGCCGTGGGCCATAGGGGGCTACCTGCCCTTGACCAGGGTGTATTCCTACGAACCTGTGCCGGGTCTACTTTCGGCCGACGAGGCGCCCTTCGTGATCGGCGCCCAGGCCAATCTCTGGACGGAATACGTGCCCACGCCGGCCCAGGCCGAATACATGACCTACCCGCGGATCGCGGCCATCGCCGAAACGGGCTGGTCGACCAAGGAGGGAAAGAATTGGGACGATTTTCTCGGCCGGATGGTCAAGCAATTCCGCCGCTACGATCAAATGGGCGTGAATTATGCCCGCAGAATCTATGCGCTGAAAGTCGATTCTGATCTAGACCCGGCCTCGCGCGCGCTGAAAGTCCAATTGGCCGGCGAAAGCTTCCGGGCGGCGTACAGCCCGGAGTCCGACTGGGGCGGCCCCCCTCCGGTCACCTCCGGAAGCGGAGCTGGCCGAACACCTTCTTGTCGTAATTGAGGCCGACCAGGTCGTTCGCATCCCGGCCGAAGGTCATATCGGCCATGCCATTGAGGTGAAGGACGATAATCGACGTGTCGCCGCGGTTGAACTCCCACGTGCCGGTCATCACCTGGCCGTTGTTGAGCATGGTCAGGCGGGCCGCGCCGTTGGCGTTCAGCCGCAGCTCGCTGGCCGGAGTATTGCCGATCGAGGTGAACGTGCCCACGATCGGGTTGCTATTCTGGTTCCGATTCTGGTTACGATTCTGGTTTTGATTCTGGTTTTGATTCCGATTCTGGTTCTGATTCTGGTAAGCGCCCGGCACATCTCTGGAAAAATAAACCCGCAGCACGTCGGGATCGGGATAGACGGTGATCCGTCCATTGCGTCTCATCGCATAGCCCCAGGCCACGCCCCGGCCCACGTCGTCCTTTTTGCGGAAGCTCACGATCTCCCCGGACACGACGTTTCCGTTGCGCAGGAAAAGATAGTGCGCGTCCCGGCCCATTTGCTGGCGCTCTCCGGGATAGTCCCAGCTGTTTTCCTCGTAATTGATCATCCAGAGATCCCCTACGTTGATTTCGCCGTTGCGCGTCCGCACGACCGTTCCGGAGTAGCTGACGATGTGGTCGATGACGACGCGGCCGTCATTCAGGAAGATGGCGTTCTCGCCTCTCGGCAGTTGGGCCGCCGCCGCGGCGCAAACCAGAACTGCCAGCCCAAAAACCAGGATCATTTGTTTTTTCATGTTGTCCTCCTTCTGTTCCTTTCTTCGGGATCTATTTTACCATAAAAAGCCGGGAACCTGGTCCTTTCCTTGACGGCCGTTTTCAACCGGAGGTAAGATGCTCCCGCTTGACCGATGGACGCGCGTTCGAGCGGAGGATGCCGCGCATGAACCTAACCGTGCTCGACTGGAGCATCGTCGCCGCCGTCTTCATCTTCATCGTCGCCGTGGTGGCCCTAAGCAAGAGCCTGATGCGCTCGGTCTCCGATTTTCTGGCCGCCGGCCGGACGGGGGGGCGTTACCTGATCAGCCTGTCCCAGGGCACGGCCGCCCTGGGCGCCATCACCATCGTCGGCATGCTGGAGATGAATTTCATCGCCGGTTTCGCCCTGCGCTGGTGGGAGATGGTCATGACCGTGGTGCTGGTGGCCATCAGCGTCTCGGGCTGGGTCCTCTATCGTTTTCGCCAGACGCGCTGCCTGACCATGGCCCAGTTCTTCGAGGTCCGCTACAGCCGCAATTTCCGCATCTTTGCCGGGTCGCTGGCGTTTCTCTCGGGAATTATCAACTTCGGCATCTTCCCGGCGGTGAGCGCCCGCTTTTTCATTTATTTCTGCGGGTTGCCGGCGACGGTGAGCCTCGGAAGCCTGCACCTGTCCACGTTCGCCCTGATCATGATCGTGGTCATCGCCGTTCCCCTGTATTTCGTCCTGTCGGGGGGCCAGATCGCGGTCATGATCACCGATTTTCTCCAGGGCGTCTTCACCAACGTCGTCTTTATCGTCATCGTCATCGTGCTGATGGCGAAGGTCGACTGGTCCCATATCTTCGCCGCCGTGACCCAGGCGCCGCCCCATGCTTCGCTCATCAATCCCTTTCACACCGGAAGCACCAAAGATTACAACTTCTGGTACTTCCTCATCGGCATGATCGGCGTCATCTACGGCAAGCTTTCCTGGCAGGGCACGCAGGCCTACAACGCCTCGGCCAAGAGCGCCCATGAGGCCAAGATGGGCGACGTGCTCATGAACTGGCGCAACATCCCCCAGTGGGGGCTTTTTCTCGTGTTCGTGCCCGTGGCGGCCTACACCTTCCTTCACCACCCCGATTTCGGCGCCGTGGCGGCCACCGCGAAAACCGCCCTGGGAGGGATCGGCAACCAGGCCCTGCGGAGCCAACTGACCGTGCCCATCGTCCTGAGCAAGCTCTTGCCCGTTGGATTAATGGGGGCCTTCGCCGCGGTCATGCTGGCCGCTTCGATCGCCTGCCACGAGACCTACCTCCACTCCTGGGGCGCGATTTTCATCCAGGACGTGCTTCTGCCCATGCGCCAACGGCCGTTTGAATCGAAGCAGCACCTTCGGCTTCTCAAATGGGCCATTTCCGGAGTGGCCGTATTCGTCTTTTTCTTCAGCCTGCTTTTTCAGCAAAGCGAGTATATCTTTCTGTTTTTCGCCGTGACCGGGGCGATCTTCGCCGGCGGCAGCGGCGCGGTGATCATCGGCGGGCTGTACTGGAAACGCGGGACGACGGCCGCGGCCTGGTCAAGCATGCTGACGGGTTCGATCACGGCCGTCGGCGGCATCGTCATCCGCCAGCTCGATCCGAATTTCCCCGTCAACGGCCAGATGTTCTGGGGGCTGGCCATGGCCGCCTCGGTCGTCGTCTACGTCGTCGTCTCGCTCCTGACCAGCCGGGGCCGGACGTTCGACCTGGACCGCATGCTCCATCGAGGCGTCCACGTCATCAAAGACGAATACAAGATCGTCGACGCCGCGCCGATCAAGGGCTGGAAGGTCCTCGGGATGGGCCGGGAATTCACCCGCTTCGACAAGGTCATCTATATCGCGACCTACGTCTGGACACTGTCCTGGGTCGTCGTGTTCATCATCGGGACGCTCTTGAACCTAACCCGGACGATCGGCAACGAGGCCTGGATGGCCTTCTGGAAAGCGTACATCGTGATTTATCTCAGTGTATCCATCATCGTCATCGTCTGGTTCTCGGCGGGCGGGTTCATCAATCTCAAGGATATGATCAAAAAGCTCAAAACGATGACCCGCGATTACGGCGATTCGGGCTACGTTCAACGAAAAAATTAGTTGGGGGCAGCATACGGCGTCCCCTATGAAGGATTCGGACATGAATTATGGACGCTTCAGCGACGACGGCCGGGAATACATCATCACCAACGCGGCGACTCCCGCCCCTTGGATCAACTATATCTATAACGGACGGTATTTTGCGACGATTTCCAACAACGGCGGCGGGATCAGTTACTACAAGAGTCCGCTCCACGGCCGCATCACCCGCTACCGCATCAACGATGTCCCGCCCGACCGGCCGGGGAAATACATCTACATCCGGGACCTCGACTCCGGCTCGATCTGGAGCCTGACCTGGCAGCCCGTCGGCCGCCGGGTCGAGGCCTACCGGGTCATCCATGGGTTTGGCTATACGCGCGCCGAGGCCGACGTCGAGGGCATCGCCTCGTCCGTCCTCTATTTCGTCCCGGCCGACGACGACCGCGAAATCTGGCGGACCCGCCTGACCAACACGAGCGGCCGCCCGCGCCGCCTGGCGGTCACCGGCTACGTCGAATTCGCCCTCGGCCACGCCCTGGTCGATCTGATCAACCAATGCGACGACCAGCATTTCAACCGGGCCCATTTCGAGAAGGATCTTAACGCTCTCTTCGCCACAAAAACATATTGGGTGACGGAAACGCGCGGCACCCAACATCAGGAAAACAAGGAATGGGACCAATGGGCGTTCTTCACTGTGAATACGCCCATCGCGGCCTATGAAACCGTGCGCGAACGGTTCATCGGTCCCTACCGCAGCGAGACCAATCCCCTGGCTGTCGAATCGGGGCAGCTGTCGTCGCGCGATACGGACTTCGGCAACACCGTGGGCGCCCTTCAGACGGACATCGAACTGGCGCCCGGCCAGACCCGGGACATCGTTTTCTCCATGGGCGTCATCCCCAAGCCCGAATTCGAAAGCCGGAAACGGGGCGCCGCCCTGGCCTTTCGGGATAGCGCCTCCATCGAAGGCGCCTTCGCCCAAGTCCGGGAGAATTGGCGATCGTTCTTCAGCCGGACCCGAGTGGAAACGCCCGACGCGCAGGCGAACATTTTTCTCAACGGCTGGTCGCCCTATCAGGCCAAGGTCGCCTTCGATGTCGGCCGGGTGGCCAGTTTTTATTACTGGGGCATCGGCCGCGGCTTCGGCTTCAGGGACACCGCCCAGGACGTGATCGCCATCACCCTATCCGATCGGGCCAAGGCGCGCGAACGGATCGGCCTTTTGGCCCGCCAGATGCAGAAGGACGGCCGGGTCTATCATCACTTCTACGGCGACGGCCAGGGCGAATTCACCAAACACTGTGACGATCCCCTCTGGTTCATCCTGGCCGTCACGGAGTACATTAAGGAAACGGGCGACTTCGGCTTGCTGGACGAAAAAGAAACATATCTGGATGCCGAACCGGGCCCGATCCTCGAGCACCTGCTCGCCGTCGTCCATTTCGCCCGGACCAATACCGCTCGCCACGGCCTTCCCATCTTCGGGCGGGGCGACTGGAACGACACGCTCGACTATATCGGCGGGGAGGAGGGCGGCGAGAGCGTCTGGGGCGGGATGTTCTACGCGGCCATGCTCGACCGCCTCGTCGAACTGCTGGAGGCCGCCGGCCGTCCCGGATCCGCACCCGAGGTCCGCGCCGTCCGCGACCGGTTCCGCGCCGCCGTCGAGGAACACTGTTGGGACGGCGAATGGTATATCCGCGCTTTCGGCGAAAACGACCGCCGCATCGGGTCGCGCGAAAACACGTATGGAAAAATTTTCATCAATACCCAAAGCTGGGCGGTCATCGCCGGTTTGCCCGACCGCGCGCGGCTCGTCCGGGCTATGGACAGCGCCCGCCGTCTGCTGGGTTGCACCTACGGCCCGAAGATCTGCGCTCCGGCTTTCCGCGAAATCGATCCCAAAATCGGCCTGATCACCCGCTGCGTCCGCGGCAAAAAAGAAAACGGCGCCGTCTTCTGCCACCCGGCGGCCTGGCTTATCCAGGCCGAATGCCTCCTCGGACGCGGCGACGCCGCTTACGATTATTACAGGACGCTCCTCCCCGACCGCGTCGATTCCGACATTTTCGTGGCCGAACCCTACGTCTATTCCCAATACATCACCAGCGACGAACATGAAGGCGCGGGCCGGGCCAGCCATTCCTGGCAGACGGGCACGGCGGCCTGGATGTACCGGGTGAGTTTCGATTATATCCTGGGCATCCGCCCGACTTACGCCGGTCTGCTGATCGATCCCGTCATCCCCTCGTCCTGGCCGGGTTTCAAGGCCGAGCGGGTGTTCCGCGGGACACGCTACTTCATTGAGGTCGAGAATCCGGACGGCGTCGAATCGGGAGTGGGATCCATCGCCGTCGATGGACATCCGATCGAGGGATCCATTCTTCCGATTTCGGACGCTCCTGAAAGCGGCGTCCGCGTCCGCCTCGGCCGATAAAAAAAGCGAAACGGGCCTTGCAGTCCTCCCCTTCGGTAGAATGGGAGGGCACCGTCTTGTGTCCCCCTCAACGCTTATGCGGCGCTCAGATGATCTCGAGGGCGTCCTTGTCCGGCAGCTTGGGGAACTTGGCGTGCGGTTCGGTCTGGTACCAGAAGGCCACCGAGGCGATATCATCCTGCAGGGGCAGGTAGCGGCCGCCCGAGCGCCAGCCCAGCGCTTGAATGGTGACTTTCAGGTCCTTTTCGAAGCGGATGGGGTCCATGATGTGCCAGCGGTAGAGGCCGAACCTCTGCTGGACCTGGTAGTGCCCGTCGCCGCGGATAACCTGGGCTAACCCGGTGTAGGGCGTCGAGAACTCCTTGTACTGGATCGATCCGTCCGGGGCCTTGGCGTCGAAATCGTACGAACCGCAGAAATAATCCTCCGTCCCCGTTCCGGCGATCGTGGGGAACTTCGTGTCCCCGTCCAGGAAGAATTTGATTTCGCCCTCGCCCCACCAGCCGTTGTTGTGGACGCCCCAGGCCAGGTACGTCCCGACGTAATGGCCCCAGCCTTTGACGCCGTCGACGATGGTGTAGACGTCCTTATAGGGCAGCGGGTTGACCCGCCGGAACTGGGCGTGGAAATAGGCCGCGTCCTCGGGAACTTCGGTCAGCGTGTAATTGATCTGGTAGTAGATCGTGAACTTGTCGTCGGCGATGTTCTCGATCGTGATCTTGAAGCCCTTGCGGAAGGGCATCTCCCAATAGCTGTTGAACGCGCTGCCGGGATTGACGCAGACGGGGAGCGAATGGACCTGGGCATAATGGCCCCAGCCGCAAGCGAAGAAATCGCCCAGCGGACATTCGACCGACGGTTCGGTCTCGCCGTCCCAATAGAAGCGCAGGATGGCGAAGCGCCAATTGCCGGCGGGCGTGCACCAGATCTGCTGGATGGCGCCCTGCTGGTCCTTGACGTCGGCCATGACGAACGTTTCCTTGGGCTTGAGGGTGACGTAGGGCGAGACCTTCCAGCCCTGACCCAGGTCGCGGGCCGAGGACATGGCCGGCCCGGCCGTGGACATGCCCGCTTTGCCTTTCTCCCCGGTAAAGTTCTCCGGGCTGATGGAGCGGGTCTGAGCATGGGACAGACGGCTCAATGAGCTCAGGCCCATCCCCAGGCCGGTGAAAGACTTCTTCTCCTGGGCGGCGGCGGCGAACACGGCCGCGCCGGCCAGGAAGACGGCCGCTTGGACGATGCATTTTTTCATGAGGACCTCCCAGAAAAATTGGAGTCGCGAATGCCTCCAGTTATATTTTCGGGCACGAGAATTGTCAAGAAGAAGGGCTCGGAGGTCCGGGGGAGAAACACACGCGTTTTCCCCTGCGCGGAAAACGCGTTCCGACGCTCCTCTTTCGCTCTTTTCGCCTTCGGCGAAAATCCATGCCCGCTCAGTCGTCGCACGGGTTTCTCCCCCGAACGCTCCTCGCCTCCTATACTAGCTCGCGGTCGAATCCCCTCTTCCGCAAGAGGGCACGGGAAGTGAGTGGGCGATTAGGAGTTGAATGCGCGCGGACGACATGATAATTTGGGCGCGGAGATGAGCATGAACCGACATCCGCGCAATCCCATCCTGACCCGGCGGGACATCCCCGAGATCCCGCCCCTCCTCCGCGACGTCACCTCCGTGTTCAACCCCGGCGCGATCAAGGACGGGACGTCCTATCGCCTCATCCTGCGCGTACAGGACCGCTCCCGCGAAACGTATTTTCTGCCGGCCACGAGCTTCGACGGCTGGTCCTTCGAGGTCGAACCCCAGATCATCGCCTTCGAAGGATTGGAGAAACTTCCCGCCCGCATCTATCATTCCTATGACGCCCGCCCGACCCGGATCGAGGGGACGATCTACGTCCTATTCGCCATGGATATGGACGACGGTTGCCAATTGGGGCTGGGCCGGACGAAGGATTTCAAGGAATACGAATTCCTGGGCTTGGCCTCGAACGAGGACATCCGCAACGGCGTTCTCTTCCCCGAGAAAGTCGGCGGCCGCTATCTGCGGATGGACCGACCGAACAAGGCCCGCCACGCTGGCGGACCGACCTCGGGCAGCACCATCTGGCTGTCCGAATCGGATGACCTGCTGGATTGGAAGCCCGTCGCTCCGCTCATCCACGGCCGTTTCCATTTCTGGGACGAGTTCATCGGCTCGGGGCCGCCGCCCGTGAAAACCCGCCAGGGCTGGCTCCACATCTACCACGGCGTAGCCGGCCATTTCGGCAGCGCCGCCGTCTATCAGGCCGGAGTGATGCTCCTCGATCTGGACGATCCCTCCAAAGTGATCGGCCGCTGCCGGCGCAACATCCTTGAACCGCGCGAACTCTACGAACTGGCCGGTCAGGTCCCCAACGTCGTCTTTCCCAGCGGGATGATCGTCGAGGACTACGACCCGGACGGCTTCGCCCGCCCGGACAGCGAAGTCAAGATCTACTATGGCGCGGCCGACACCAGCGTCGGCCTGGCCACCACGACGGTCGCCGATTTGATCAAGGCCGCGCACGAAGACGCCATCCCCCAGGCCCGATGAACAGCCGCGAGCGCGTCCGGCGGGCCGTCCATTTCGGGGCCCCCGACCGCCCGCCGATCTCCCATGCCGTCCTGCCCGCCGCCCAACTCAAATACGGCGGGGCCTTGGACGAGATCCTGGCCGAATTCCGCGACGATTTCGGCTGGGACGGCCTGGACGACCTTCCCTACGCGAAGTTTCCGCCCCAATATAAACAGGGCCTGAACCGCGACGACTTCGGGACGGTCTGGCGGGTCGAGTGGCCCGGCCTCTGCGGCATCCCCGTCGAATGGCCCATCCCCGACCTGGACCGGTATGGCGAGTATGTCTGGCCGTCGATCTTCGCCGCCGGCCCTCCCCAGGGCCGCCAATACAGCGGACACCGGGCCGGTTACGACGACCGCTGGTATGCCCGGGGCGGCTGGTTCACCTATTTCGAACAGCTCCAGCAGCTGCGCGGCATGCAAAATCTGATGTTGGACCTGGCCGCCGAGCCGCCCGCCCTGCTCCGGCTCATGGACGATCTGCTCGACTTCAACCTGCGCTGGATCGATCGCTGGCTCCTTCTCGAGTACGACGGGCTGCATTTCGGCGACGATTGGGGAGCCCAGAATTCGCTTCTCATCCGGCCGGCCCTGTGGCGGCGCCTCTTCAAGCCGCGCTACGCCGAAATGTTTCGCCGGGTCAAGGCCGCCGGCATGGACGTCTGGTTCCACAGCGACGGCTTCATCAACGACATCGTCGGCGATCTCATCGAAATCGGGGTGGACGTCCTCAATTTCCAAATCGCCGTGGTCGGCCACGGCTGGACCGAAGACAACGTGCGCGGGCAAATCGCCGTCCGCACCGACATCGACCGCCAGAGCGTCCTTCCGTTCGGGACGCCCGCCCAGGTTCGCGACGAAGTCGCCCGCACGTTCGCCGCCTGCGGGACGTCCGACGGCGGCGTCATCGCCTGCGGCGAAATCGGGCCGGACGTTCCCCTGGGCAACATCCGGGCCCTTTACGAAGCCTTCCGCGGCGCCCGCTGAATCGCTCCTCGCCGGGCGCTCCCTTCACAGCCGTTTCGCGCCGGTCCCGGCCGGGCTTGACAATCGATTACATTTTAAATACAATACAATTTGTAATGGTTACAGAAAAGAAGGAACGCCGACGGATCCTGGTCGACAAGGGCATCAAACCCACCTACCAAAGGATGGCCATTCTCGGGTCGATCGTGGCCGACGCCGGCCATCCCACGATCCGGGCCCTTCACGAGCGCCTGATCCGGGCCGTCCCCACCCTCTCCAAGACGACGCTCTACTCCACCCTGGAACTGTTTGCCCGAAAAGGCCTGGTCACGCCTCTCTTCATCGATCCCTCCGAAGCCCGCTTCGACGGCTTCCTGACTCCCCACCACCACTTTTATTGCACCTCCTGTGGCCGGATCCTGGACATCGAGCTGGCCTGCCCCAACAGCCGCCGCGGCGCGATCCACGGCCACCGCATCGACGAAGTCCACGGCTATTTCAAAGGCGTCTGCGCGGATTGCCTGTCCGCCCCCTCCCCCCGTCTACGGCAACATCAACATAAAAAAAGGAGTCCCCTTCATGCCTAACGTCACCACCAAACTTTCCATCTACAAGTGTCCCCTCTGCGGCAACATCGTCGAGGTGTTGGCCGTCGGAGGCGGCGAGCTCGTCTGCTGCGGCCAGCCGATGCAGCTTCTGACCGAGAACACCGTCGACGCCTCCAAGGAAAAGCACGTCCCCGTCATCGAAAAGACGGCCGACGGCTACAAGGTCAAGGTCGGCGCCGTGCCCCACCCGATGGAGGATAAACACTTCATCATGTGGATCGAGCTCATCGCCGACGGCAAGGCCTACCGCGAGTTCCTCAAGCCCGGCCAGGCCCCCGAAGCGACGTTCTGCGTTAAGGCCGCCGCTGTCACCGCCCGGGAATACTGCAACCTTCACGGCCTCTGGAAGGCGTAATTCAGAAAGGAGCATGACCATGGCCAAATCATTGAAAGGCACCCAGACCGAAAAGAACCTCCTGGCCGCTTTCGCCGGCGAATCGCAAGCCCGCAACCGCTATACCTATTTCTCCGGCGTGGCCAAGAAAGCCGGTTTCGAACAGATTTCCGCCATTTTCCTGGAAACCGCGGACAATGAAAAGGAGCACGCCAAGCGCTTCTTCAAGTTCCTCGAGGGCGGCGATGTCGAGATCACGGCCGCCTATCCGGCCGGCGTGATCGGCGACACGGCCCAGAACCTGGAAGCCGCGGCCAACGGCGAAAAGATGGAGTGGACGACCATTTATAAGGATTTCTCCGCCGCCGCCGAGAAGGAAGGCTTCCTCGAAGTGGCTGCGGCGTTCAAGTCCATCGCCAAAGTCGAGCTCGAGCACGAGAAGCGCTACCGCGCCCTGCTGGACAACGTCCGCTCCGGCCGGATCTTTAAGAAAGGCCAGGCCGTCCGCTGGGTCTGCCGCAACTGCGGGTATGTCCATGAAGGACCCGAAGCCCCGGCCGTCTGCCCCGCCTGCCAGCATCCGCAGGCTTACTTCGAAATCCTGGCCGAGAATTACTGAACCGCTTAAAGGACGGGCCTTGCCCTAATAGCCAAGGCCAATGAAGGCCTTGGCAATTAGGACTAATTCCCCGAGGGATTTGTCCGTTAGGGCGGGCCCCGCTTTATTTTTTAATCCACGACCGGCCTGAGAACGACGGCCCCGAGGCTCTCCAGCGCCCGTTTCAAATCGGCCAGCATGGCCTCGTCCCGGTAATCCCCGATGATCGATCCGCCCGATCCCGCGTATTTGGCCGAGGCCCCGCAGGCCCGGGCCGCCGCGATCATCTCCTGATTAGCCGGGCTGATCGTCTGGATGGAGCGGCGGAGCTCGAAATTCTCGTCCATCAGCGCCGAAAATCTCCGGCGGTCGCCGGCCAGAAGAGCCCGGCGCCCCTCCTCGGCCAGCGCGCCGAGCTGCTTCAGTACCCCGATCGTAAAGGCGTCGCCCCGGTCGACCTTGACCCGGATCTCGTTGAGGACGCGGCCCGAGACCTTGCCCAGGGCGGGCTTGTACGCGAGATAGAGGGGCGGCAGCAGGGCCGAATCGAGACGCTCGTAGCGCCCATGCCCTTGGGACCGGATCAGGTTCTCGTCCAGATCCATGAACATGCATCCCTCGTAGACCTGGATGACCCGGTCCATGAAGCCGGCGTTGATATCGAGCTCGTCTCTCTCCGCGCTCAGGATGAGCGACGGCTGGATATCTTTGGGCACGGTCACGCCGTAAAAGTCCATCAACGCCCGCAGGGTGGCGGTGATGATGGCGCTCGAACCGGCCAGCCCGATTTGGCGCGGGATGTCGGACTCGTAGCGCAGCGAAAAATTCGTTTTTTCGAGGGTCACGCCGCGCGAACGGACGTAATCGTGAAACTTTTTGATGGCCGCCTTGACCAGCCGTACCCCGCCGTAATAGCCGTAGAGGAAAGTTCCCCGGACGAACTCGTCCAGGCTGCCATAGCGCTCCTCGTCCTCGGCGGCGGGGACGATGACGATCTCGGCATTCTCCTCGAGAACGACCCGGGCCCGAAAGTTGCGGATGGAAACGGCGATGATTTTACCGAAATATCCGTCCGAGGGGTTTCCCAGCAAGCCGGCCCGGGCATGGGCGATCCCTTCCGTCCGCTTCACCGGGAGCTCCCGGCGGCCAGGATGCCCCGGAAGTAGCCCATCGATTCGGCCGCCCCGGGAAGAGGGTCCTTCTCGTCTTTTTCGTATTCCAGGCTGACCGTTCCCGCGTATTTCAAGCGCAGGAGCGCGCTTAAGAACTTGGGCAGATCGACCATGCCGCGGCCCGCTTCCAGCGTCCCGCCCTCCGCCGTCGCCGCCGTGACATCCTTGATATGAACATCGAGGAGACGATCGAAACACTTCTCCGCGGCGTCCGCCGGATCGATCCCGCACCGTTGAGTGTGGCCGACATCGAGGCACAGTCCGATGCGACGGTCGAGATTTTTGATCCGGTCGTAAGCGCTCTGCGGCGAAGGATAGACCCTGTCCGTGGGGCCGTGGTTATGGATGGCCAGCTTGAGGTCGTATAGCTTGACCTTATTCTCGACCAGGGGCAAAAGCTCGTGATTGGGGACGCCGACGATCATCTCCATGCCCGCGGCCCTGGCATAGTCGAAAGCCTGATCCACTTCGGATTCCTTGGCCATGTAGATCACCCCACCGGCATAGGGCTCCAATCCGGCGGCGCGGATCTTGGCCGCGGCAGCCCGAATTTTATCCGCCGTGCTTTCCAGGGGAATATGCATACTCTTGACGGACAGCCGCAGGACTCCCAGCCGCTTGGTCATGGCGATCGTCTCGTCCAGGTTGAAAGCCCGAAAGGTATAAGATGCCATCCCCAGCCGCAGTCCGGCCGGCGCGGCAATATCCCCCGGATCCGCCCGGCCCCCAGTCCGCCCCGCGGCGGCCCGGGAAGTTGCGGCCGCTCCGGCCGCCAAGCCCGCGGATTTCAAGAAATCCCGCCGTTTGATCATCCTCATGTTCGCTCCTCTCCGGAGATCCAACCATCGTTGATCTTTCCGCAACGCCGGCCAAGGCCCGCCCCCGCAACCGTCAAAGCCCGCTCAAGCCCACAACGATCGGGGATAGGCTCCCGCGGCGACGAGCTTTTCCAGCTCGGCCATGACCCGGGGGCGGTCCTCCTTGTACGTGACGCCGAACCACTGGTCGCGCGTGGGAAGGACCTTGACCGTGGCCTCGCCGGATTTGATCAGAGCGTTGACGACGAGCGGAATAAACATCTCGGCCTTGGGATTATGGATGTTTTCCCGCAGATAATGCTCAAATTCCCGGCGTGTCAAATCGAAAAAACCGGGCCTGAACCCCCAGAAATTCATGGACACGACGGTGTCCTCGGGCAGAACGGTGGAACGGCCGTCGGCATGGCGATAGAAGATGCCGGCGGAGGTATTTTCGATCTGGCTCCGTTCGATGATGCCCGAAAGATAACCGGAGGCGTCCACTTCGCAGACGCCGCGGGCGACCGATCCGTGCTCGGACAGAGTTCCGCGCAGGCCGTAGCCGACGACGGCATAACGCGAACCGTCCCCTCCGCGCAGGAAATCGGCCACGGCCTGGAACCCGCCCCGCCCGTAATAATCATCGGCGTTGATGACGGCGAACGGCTCCCGGACCTTAGGGGCGGCCGATAAAACAGCGTGGGCCGTCCCCCAGGGCTTGATGCGGTCGGGCGGGCAGCGGAACCCTCCCGGCAGGTCCGTCAAGTCCTGGAAGACGTAATCGACGGCGATCCGCCCGGACAGTTTCTTGAGGAAGACTTCGCGGAAATCAGCCTCGATGTCGCGGCGGATGATGAAGACGACCTTGCCGAACCCGGCCCGCGCGGCGTCGTAGATGGAGTAATCGATGATGGTCTCCCCGGAGGGGCCGACCCCGTCCATCTGCTTCAGGCCGCCGTAGCGGCTGCCCAGGCCCGCGGCCAAAACGACGAGCGTCAGTTTCATGCCTTTTCTCCGCAACCAAATGAGGGGGAAAAACGTATCATATTTCGAGAGGATTTTCTATACGTTTGACAACCTGAAATAGCCGTGATAATGGTAAGTAAGAAAAGGCCGAGCCATGAAATGCCCCCATTGCAGCGCGGATAATCGCGAGGACAGCCGCTTTTGCCATCAATGCGCGACGCCTCTGCCGACCCCCGTCCCCGGAACGCTGCCGCCCGACTCGCCGACCCTGATCGCCGCCTTTGAGAACCTGACCCGCGGAACGCTCTTCGCCGGCCGCTACGAGATCATCGAGGAGCTGGGCAAGGGCGGCATGGGTTCGGTCTACAAGGCCTTCGACCAAAAACTCCAGGAAGTGGTCGCCCTCAAGATCATCCGGCCCGAGCTCGGCTTCAACGCCGCCGCCGTGGAACGGTTTAAAACGGAGCTTAAAAACGCCCGTAAAATCGCCCACCGGCACGTCTGCCGCCTGTACGACCTGGGCGAGGCCGGACTGGTCCAATTCATCAGCATGGAATACGTCGAGGGGGAGGACCTCAAGAAATTCATCCGCCGGGCCGGCCCGATCGGCGCCGGGCGGGCCGTGGCCATCGCCCGGCAGGCAGCCGAGGGTCTGGCCGAGGCCCACCGCATGGGCGTCATCCACCGCGACCTCAAGCCCCAGAACATCATGGTCGATCGCGACGGCCGGGCCCGGATCATGGATTTCGGGCTGTCCCGCTTTATCGAATCCGCGGGCCTGACCGGCACCGGCGTCATGCTCGGCACGCCCGAATACATGTCGCCCGAGCAGGTCGAGGTGCGCGAGATCGACGCCCGTTCCGACATCTATGCCATGGGCGTCATCCTGTTCGAAATGGTCACCGGACATGTTCCGTTCGAGGGTCAAACACCGCTGGCCGTGGCCATCAAGCAGAAGTCCGAAGTCCCTCCGGACGCCCGTGAAACCAATCCGCTCGTGCCTGAGCCGCTGGTCCGGATCATCTATCGCTGCCTGGAGAAGGACCCGGCCAAGCGTTTTCAAAGCGCCGACGAGCTGGCCGAGGCGCTGGGTGCCTTGGAGAAGGACCTCCCGTCGATCGTCCGGGAGATCTCCAAGAGCGAGATCCGCCCTCCGACCCGGATGAAAAATGCGGCGGCCCCCAAACCCAAATGGTCCCCGGCGGTCCGCTATGCCGCCATCGCCGTCCTCTTGGCCCTCGTCCTGGGAGTTCCCGCGACACGCCTGTTTCACAAACGGACGAGCCCCCAAGGCGTCCCGCCGCCTCCCATGCCCGGGCCCGGCTTCGCCGCCGATGCGGCCCGCGACCACAGGTTGCCCGAGGACGACCGCGCCCGGAAGTTCGTGATCGGCCTGCCCAGCCTCGGCGGCGAGGAGCTTCGCGGGGCCGTCGATAAATTCCTCAAGTCCGCCGATACGAGCGACCTGGACAATGTCGAACGCGTCGTCGGCGCGGTGAAGGGGATCCTTCCGGAAAAGGGTCCCACCGTTGAAGCGTACAACAAGCTCGTCGAGGAGATTCGGACGCGGAAGACGGCTTCCGCCGGCCGCGGAGCTTCCTCCTCCTCCGCGGTGGGTTCCAGAGCAGCCCCGGCGCCGGACAAGGCCAAGGAGATCCAGGGCGACATGCAGAAGCTCCTCTCGGTGGTCGCCGAGCGGGAAACCGCGCAGAAGGCCAAAGCGGACATGGAAGGCGCCAAGGAGCAGGCCCGGAAAGCCGGCGCCGACGACCGGAACCTGCTCTTCCGCCTGGCCCGGTACGAGGAAGGCAACGCCGCCGAGGCCCTAGCCAAGAACGATTTTTCCGGAGCCAAGTCCCTCTACATCGTCCTGGGAAAGACCTACGCTCTGGCGCCCGGGTGCACCGACGAGGACGCTTGCGCGGCCTCCCTGCGCCGGCTCCTAAGCGGATTCAAGGCCGAAGCGGCCGGTCTGGCCCCGGCCGCCGTCGATCCCTGGCTGATGGAGTATGCCCGCGCGGCGGAGAGCCAGGCGCAGGCTTTCCTGGCCAAGCGGGAAATCGACAACGCCGGCGGCGCCTACCTGCGGGCCGCGTTCCTCTACGAAAAGATCAAGGACGCCGCGGCCGTCTCCGCTTCCAAATCCTGATCCCGGACCGATGGGGCTTGGCCCAGCCCGATCCTATTTCCTCACCCGCACCGGGTAAGGCGGCCGCTGGACCTTCTTCGGCGGGTTCTTGGCCAACTCATCCAGGGCGACCTGAATGGCCTTCTCCAGCTGGGGGTCGCGGCCGGCGATGACGTCGGCGGGATTCTGTTCCACTTCGACGTCGGGCGGAACGCCCTCGTTCTCCACGACCCAGCCGTCCTCCGTCCAGATGGCCACGTTGGGGGCCGTCACTCCGCCCCCGTCCATGAGGACCGGATAGCCCAGAGTGCCGACCAGTCCGCCCCAGGTCCGCTTGCCGACGAGGGTGCCCAATTTGAAATTGCGCCACATGAAGGGCAGGAAGTCGCCGCCCGAACCGGCCATCTCGTTGATGATCATGACCTTGGGTCCCTGGATCGAGGCGCTGGGCGTCTTGAGGTCGTCGCCGTAGCGCATGGCCCAGTGGGCGCTGACCGGCTGGCGGAGGTGGTCGATGTAATAATCGGCCAGCGAGCCGCCGCCGTTGAAGCGCTCGTCGACGATGATCGCGTCCCGGTCGGCCTGGGGATAGAAGTAGCGCTTGAAGGAGAGCCACCCGGAGATGGACGTGTCGGGGACGTAGACATAGGCGACCCGGCCGTTGGTGGCCTTCTCCACCTTCCTCAGGTTGCCCTCGATCCAGTCGCGGTTGCGCAACGCGGATTCGTTGGGCACGGGCACGGCCTGGACCACCCGGCTTCCGCTCCCGTCCGGGTTGGGACCAACGGTCAGCTCGACGATCTTGCCGGCCGTGTTCTCGAACATCGCGAAGATCTCGGCCGGCGGCTTGAGGTCCCGGCCGTTGACGGCCAGGAGGTATTCGCCGGCCTTGACGTCGACACCCGGTTCGGTCAAGGGCGATCGCAGGGACGGGTTCCAGTTGAGTCCGCCGTAGATTTTCTTGAAGCGATAGCGTCCATTCTCGACGGCGTAATCCGCGCCGAGAAGCCCGCCGGGGATAATTTTGGGCTCGACCGGGGCGTCACCGCCGCCGACCCTGTGGTGCCCGACCGCCAGCTCCGAGCACATCCACTGGATGAGGCGGTTGAGGTCGTTCCGGCAGGAGACGTCGTCGAGGAAGGGCTCGTATTTCTTCTTCATGGCCGCCCAGTCGGCGCCGTGCATATTCGGGGCGTAGAAGTAATTGCGGTTGATGCGCCAGGCTTCATCGAAGATCTGCCGCCATTCGATCGCGGGGACGACCCGGACTTCGACGGCCTCGACGGCCAGGCGCCCCTGCCCGGGCTGGGGCTTGGGCGCGAGCGGGGTGATGAAGAAGGCTCCAGCCGCCCCGCCGTAGGCCACTTTCTTCTTGTCCGCCGTCAGCATGAATCCCGTGACGCCGGTCAGCAGGACATCGTCCTTGCGGGCCTTGAAATCGTACTTGTGGAGGGTCGCAGTTGGGCCGGCGGCCGACCCGATGTCGGGGGCGTTCTCCAGGTAGAAGACCTGTCCGGCCTCGCCCGCTTCCAAGCCCCGGTAGCTCCCGGCCGGGATGGGCACGGCCACAATGCGATGATCCAGTCCGTCGAAATCGATTTTCACAGCCGTTTCGGCGGGCTTGTCCTTAGCCTCGGGCGCGGCCGGCTCGGCGGCACTACGCGTAGCCAGTGCCGGTTTGGCCGCCGGAGTCGCCGGCGCCGCGGGAACCGACTTATCGGCCGGCTTGTCGGGCGCGCTTTTTTCCTCGTCGCTCTCCTTGGCCAGCGGGTTGGGCGCGTCCTTGGTCAGGGCCGCGACGTAGAGCGACCGGGTCAGCCTCAGGTCGGCGTTGGATTGGTCGAACCATTGTCGGACCGGCCCGGCATCCGTCGAAGCGAAGAAATAGAGATACTTGCCCGAGGCATCGAAGACCGGCTCGGCGGCGTCGCTCAGACCGTCGGTGATGGGTGTCGAATGGTCCTGGGCCGGCGAATAGACGTAGATCCTCTGGATGTAGGTCGCCGTCATGACCGTGTAGGCGATCCATTGGGAATCGGGGGACCAAGCGCCGGTGACGGGCTTGAACCCGGCCGGGCTGTAGAGCTTTTCCGAGGCGATCTTCCTGACCGCGCCCGATTTCAAGTCGATCCAATAGAGGCTGTCCGCATTGTCGGCGAAGCTGATCTTCAGGCTGTCGGGCGACCAAACCGGCGATTCATAAAACCCCGCGCCGTTCAGCTTGAAGCGCCGGGGCTCGCCTTTGCCGTCCTGGGGCCGGACATGAAGCTCGTACTCCCCCGAGGCGTCGGAGAAATAGGCGATCGATTTTCCATCCGGCGACCAGATGGGGGAACGCTCGTGGACGGCCGGGGTCTCGGTGAGGTTGCGCGGGTCGCCCTTCTCCGCGGGGACGGTGACGATCTCGCCTCGGAATTCAAAGACCGCCCGGGCCCCGGAAGGCGAAACCGATGCGCCGCGGATCCAGCGCGCCCCCTTGGCGTAGCGCTCGCGCAGTTCGGCCAGGTCGGTGGCGATGCCGATCGTCAACGGCGTGGACGTGTTTGTCCGCGGATCGAAAATATGGAGGCGCCCGGCCTGTTCATAGATGATCCGTCCGGCGCCGGCGGAGGCGCTCAGGACGGGGAAATCCTTATAATTGGTGAGTCTTCGGACCTCTTTGGACTTGGTGTCGTAGACGAACAGGTTGAATTCGCCGTCGCGGTCCGAGCGGAAATAGATTTGATCGCCGATCCACATGGGATTCGGATCGTTCGAACGCCCGGCCGGCTGGGGGATCTTGTCCAACGCGTAATCGCCGAGACGGACGATCCAGATGACCGAATTCCGGCCGCCGCGGTAGTTTTTCCATTGCGTAAACGCGTCGGGAAGGGGGTTGTAGGCGATTTTCATTCCGTCGGGCGAAAGCGCGGCCCGAGCGGCGTTGGGGATCTTGAGCTGTTCGGGAAAGCCGCCCTCGATGGAGACGGTGAACAACTGCTGGTGCGCGCCCGTGAAGCTGAAGCGGGCCGAGGTGAACAGGACGGCCTTGCCGTCCGGCGTGAATCCCTGGACGACGTCCGGAGCGGGGTGCCAGGTCAGCCGTTTCGGAACTCCGCCGGCGACCGGAACGAGATAAACATCCACATTGCCGTCGTACTGGGCGCTGAAGGCGAGGAGCGACCCGCCCGGCGAAAAGGCGGGATTGCTCTCGACGCCCAGGTCCGAGGTCAGGCGCCGGACGTTGCGGCCGTCGAGGTCGGCCACCCACAGGTCGTTGGCATAATAGAAAGCGATATGATCCCGGCTGATGGCCGGCTGGGTCAGCATCCGCGTGTCGCGGACGTCCACGGCGAAGAGCGCCGCCGCCGACGCGAAGGAAAGGGCCAGGGCGAAGAAAACGGTCCGGAGACGGATGAGGTTCATAGTTCCTCCTGATTCTCCGCAGGTATATCACACGGGATTTTTTCGATCAACAGGGAAGCTCCTTCCCTTGCCTCGGCCCCGCCATTCCCGTACCATACAGACATGCCCCACGATACCGAACCCTCCCCGCGGACCGCTCGCCCGCCCCTGGATTTCTATGAAATCCAAAGAAGGCAAGAAGCCAAAAGCTTGGCCGTTTTTGCCCTCGTCCTGGCCTTCTATATCTTCGCTTTCGGCGTCCTGATCCTGATCGGTTGGGCCGCCGTGGGGGCGTTGGGAGGGAACCTGCCGTTTTCCGCTCCCGGTTTTTGGATGAAATTCTGGCTCATCGACGCCGCCATCTCCTTGTTCGTGGCCGCCTTGCAGTATTACGACGCCCGCAAATTCGGCGGGTCGTATATCCTGAAACGCCTCCGCGCCCAGGCCCCCGACCGCTCCGACCGTTATCATCTGGCCCTGGAAAACGCGGTCGAGGAGATCCGCCTGGCCGCCGGCCTGCCGAAGGTCAAGGCCTATGTCCTGCCGGATTGGACGGTCAATTCCCTGGCTGTGATCGAAGCCGACGGGACGCCGGCGGTGGCCGTCACCGAGGGGATGCTGGCCGAATATACGCGCGACGAACTGGAGGCCGTGGCCGCCCACGAGATCGCCCACATCGCCCGGGGAGACGCGTTTTTTCTGACGTTCATCTGCGCCATGGCCAACTTCTTCGAGCGCATCCGGGAGATGTTCGAGCCCGACTTTGAAGAACGGATTGGGCCGGGGAGACCGCGTACGCAGGCGGGCGGCTCGGCGGTGGCCGCCTTCGCGGCGCTGTCGTCTTTCGTGGTCCGGATGTTGGTGGTCCTGGCCAGCCGCGAACGCGAACTCCTGGCGGACGCCGCCGCGGTCGAGCTGGGGCGCAGCCCGGCCGCCCTGGCCCGGGCGATTTACAAGGCCGATGTGTGCAATTCCTTCGTCGGCGACTTCAACCGGACATACGGGCCGCTCTTCATCGTCCCGCCCAAATCCAAGGGCGAGACCGGAGGCGAGCTCGGCCGCTGGACGAGCACGCACCCGCCGGTGGCCCGCCGGATCGCCGTGCTGGCCGAGATGGCCCATACCACACCCCGGACAATCATCGAAGAAATCGGCGAGATCCGCCGGGATCGCGAAAAGGCCAAGCTGATCTTCCCGGCCTATGAAGAGCTCCACGGGGGCGCGGCCGCCCCGTCCGGTCCGCCGGTTGGAACCGGGGCCCCGTCCATGGGCCTCTGCCCTCGCTGCCGTGTTCCGCTGGCCGATTCGCTCTACGAAGGCGTCCCGGTCCGCGTCTGCCGTCAATGCCTGGGCAAGCTCGTCGATCAGGACGTCATGGAGCGGATCCTGGCCCGGACTGAGATTAGCTTTTCGCCCGCGCTCGTCCGTAAGGCCGAGGAGCTTCGCCAAAACCTGAAGAGAAATCCCCTCAAATCGCAGATGCGCTCGGACCGGACGTCGAAGCCGGCGGCCTGTCCGGCCTGCGGGTACAGGCTGGCCTTGCGACCGTACAACTACCAGTACTTCATCCCGGTCGAAAAGTGCCTGTCCTGCGAACGGATCTGGTTCGACGCCGACGAGTTGGAGATCCTCCAGATCCTCGTCGAGCAGGCCAAGGCCCGCTGAGCGGACGCCCCGGAGCGGCGGCCTTTATTCGAACAGTTTTTCCAGGGCCTGGTATTTGGCGTGAAGGACATCCACGCCCTTCTCCATGCCCTCATGATCATGGTTCTTGCCGGCCGCATCGAGGGCCCTGGCCGCATCCACCAGTTCGGCGGCGGCCTTCTTGAAGACCTCGGCCTTGGCTTCGCGGCTCTTGGGAAGCTGGGCTTTGGCTACGGCTTCGGCCTTGGCCAGAAGATCGCCGGACGCCCCGCGGATCTTGTCGTACTGCTTCTCGGGGGCATACTTGTGATAGACAATATAAAGAGCCTGATGGAAGGCGTCCATCTCGGCCAGAACCGGCCGGATGGCCCGGACCATTCCTTCGTACTTGGCGTGAAGCGCCTCGGCGGCATTCAACAGGGTGGCATCGTCCTGGCCCGCGGCGGCCTTGTCGTAGGTCTCGACGGCGGCCTTGAACTGGGCCAGGGCTTCGTTCCACTTGGCCGTTTTCTCATGCAGGATGGCGGGCAGCTTGACCGTGTCGATCTTGGCGGCCAGCTCGTTGATTCGGGGAACGAAGCCGCGCAGGGCCGCGTAGTCCTTGGACGGATAAGCGGTATGCCAGATGGGATAGATGATTTCATGGAAGGCCGAAAGTTCGGGGATTTCGCCGGACGTTTCGGACTTCATGTCCTGGGCGGCGGCCAAAGCACCGGCCAGGCCAAGCAGAACAAGAGAAAGGATTAACACGCGGAATCGCTTGAACATAATAACCTCCGAAGGAATGTAATTGCGATTTGGATTCACTATTATCGTCATTTCCGCCGAATATTCAAGAAGAGGAATATTCGGCGTTCTCTTTAACCGGGAATTTTGTCGTCGAATAATAGCCCCTGTCTTGAGCCCCCCGTTTCATGATTATTTCCGTTCCAGCCGAATGGTCTTGATCTCGTACGGCTCGAGCGGAACGGTCAGCGTCCGGCCTTCGCCCAGCGGCTTGTTGAGCCGCCGCTCGATGAGGTCGGTCTCCGAGGCCCGGACCTCCCAGGGCAGCTCGAGCCGGGCCTCCGTTTTCCTTCCGAACGCCTCGTAGAGCCGGACAATCAGGGCCCGCTCATAATATCCCGTCTCTTTTTTCAGGGCGGAGAGAACGACGTTTTCCGGTCCGGCCTGGATGAAAGCGTTTTCGGCCGGAAGAGGGCCGGGATGGGACAGGGCCAGGCGCGGCAGGAGCGGGGCGTTGAATTCGCGCCCGCGCCGCAAGGCCTGCCCCTCCTTCCACGTTCCGGCGTGCGGGACGAGGGCATAGGAAAGCTCCTGGCTTCCGCGATCGGCTTCGGGATCGGGATTGGTCGCCCCGTGAACGACGGACATCCGGAGAACATTGTCTTTCATATCGAAGCCGTACTTTCCGTCGTTGACCAGGGTGATCCCGAATCGCCCGGAAGGATCGGCGGCGTCCACCCAGCGCAGGGCCGGGACTTCGGTCCCGTCGACCGGACGGGAAACCGCCCCATAGGGGATCTCGAAATCGGCCGCCGCGGGCTTCCAAGCCAGGGGGAAGGCGGCCTTGATCATCACGTTGCGCTCCTGCCAGTTCACCCCCAAGCGGAAATCGACCCGGGCCAGGCCGCGCTGCAGGATGATATCCTGGACGAAGGTCGAGCCGCGGAACGAGGAACGGACGCGGACGGCGGCGCGGACCGGTCCGGATTCGATCACCTCGATCTTGGCCCCCTTCTCCCCCACCGCGGCCAGGGTTTCCTTGAGCTTCAGCTCCCAGGCCGACATCGATTCAGGCTCATCGGCGATGGCCTGCAGGGAGGCCGGGGCCTGGAGGAGTTCCCGCCCGGCGGCCTTGTCGAAGAGACTGGTGATCCATCCGGTTTTTGGATCCAGGACGATTCTGAGAAATTCGTTCTCCAAGCCCTGCGCCGTGGCCCGGGGGTCCGCTTCGGTCGGAGAGGGCTTGTCCGCCTCGGCCGGCCGTAGAATCCGGAACAGCTTGTACCCGAGGGCCGGGACATGATCGGCCACAAAAACGAGCCGGATGGGCGCCCGGTTCCCCGGCTCCGCCGGGACGAGAAGCTGGGAGGGGACAGCGGCTCCGCGTGCATTCACGACTTTCACGGCGGCGGCGGCCGGGCCGGGCAGGGCCACGGACACCGCATCCGTGCGCTCCCAGGCCAGCGGATTGTAGACGACGAGCGGCTCGCCTTCGCCGCGCGTATCGACGGCGTTGGAGATCGTTTCCAGGGAAAAATCAAGGGCCCGCTGGCCCCGCCCCCGGGCGTCCTGATAGAACCGGCGGACCTCGTCATAGACCGGGCCGATGCTTGATCCATCCAGGATGTCATGGAACTGGTTGCGCAGGACGATCTTCCAGGCCTCGTCCAGGTCGCGTTCGGGGTAATAATCGCGGTATCCCGACGTCACCGCCAGGGCCGAGAATTTCTCGGCCGTCGTCAGGAGCGACTCCATCTGGCGATTGTTCCTCTTGGTCTCGGCTTGGGTCGTATAGCAGGCCGGAAACGTGTAATTCAGCTCATGGGCGACGAGCGGCAGGGCCGATTTTTGGTCCTCGATCATACCGAAATATTCCATAGGCGTGACGAATTCCAGATGGGGTTGGGTTCGGTCCTTGCGCAGCTTGCGAATAGCTTCGAGATCGGAGTCGCGCGGCCCGCCGCCGTGGTCGCCCGCCCCGTAGAGGATCATGAAGTCCTTGAGCGGCGAGTTTTTCCCCGCGTCCAAAATGATCTTGCGCAGGTCCTCGTTCAAGCCGACGTTGTACCAGCCCTGGGGGACGTAGCATAGGACCTCGGACCCGTCCGGCCCCTGCCAGCGGAAAGCGGGCGTATTGTCGGGCGCGCAGCGGCCGAAGACATAATACCGGATCCCGGCCTTGGCGTAGATCTGCGGGAGCTGGGCGTTGTGGCCGAAGCTGTCGGGATTCCAGCCGATCTTGACGTCCACGCCGAACTTGTCCAGGAAATACCGCTTGCCGTACAGGAGCTGGCGGGCCAAAGCTTCGCCGTCGGGCATGTTCAAATCGGGCTCGACCCACATGCCTCCGACGGGGATCCAGGTCCCGTCCTTGATCCGCTCCCGGATGGAGGAGAACAGCGCGGGATAGTCCCGCTCGATGGCCTCGTACAGGCCGGCCTGGCTCTGGGCGAAGGTCAGGCCCTTCATCTTCTCCATCTGGGCCAGCGTCCCCTTGAACGTCTGGACGGCGATATCGTGAACGGTCTCCTCCCAGCGCCACAGCCAGCTCAAATCGATATGGGCGTGGCCCACGAGCCGGGCGGTGTAATCGCGTGGTTTGGCCTGGTCCGCCGTTGCGGCGGCGCACACCGCCGCTAAAATCAGGATCCCGACGGCCGAACAATAAATCCGTTTTTTCATGTGACCCTCCCCTAAAATGCGCATCTGGGGCGGCGCGGCTCACTCAAAGGAAAAACCGATGGCCATCCCGAAATTGAACAGGTCTGGTTTGCGTAAAGATACCCAATCGGAGATCCCGACGGCCGCCCGCAGGGCGGAATCCAAGATGGTGTTGTATTCGAAATGGGGGCGGACGTAGAAGCCGCCCCTGAACGCATAGGTCGCCCCGGCTTCCAGGACGAGGCTGTTGATCGCCCCGGGCGTCCCGGGCCGGACATAATAGGAATTGAACTTGGCGTTGGCGAAGACGAGGCGGGCCGCGGCGTTCAAGGTCAGACCCGCGCCGGCCTCCTTCTCGAATTGCAGACCGACCTCGCCCACGTATCCCCCCTTGTTCGACCAGACATCGAAGAAATGGGTCGTCTCCAGGGCGAAGTCGCCCAGGGCGCAGGCGACTTGGATCTCGGCTTCGCCCGTGATCGGGATGTCCGCGGCAGACTGGTTGGGATAAGAATAAAGGTTAAGAGCGGGGGCGATGGTGAAATCGCCGATATCATATTGATAGGCCAGGCGATAATCGATTTCGTTGAATCGATGAAGATTCGGTTCTGCGGCGTTCAGAACGAAATTGGACCAGATCTGGAGGGTCAGGCCGGCATAACCGATGAACGCGCTCGGCTGCCAGACCGCCCCCTTGGAAAAAGCCAGCGAACGCCAGATGTATTTGGAGTTGAAATCGAATTCCGCTCCGCTCGTCCCCCCCTTGGATTCCTCCTCCTCCTGGCCAAAGCCAGCCGCGGCCGCGCCGAGGATCAGGGCCAACCCCATGATCAGGACCGCCGCTTTTTTCACGAGACTTCCTCCCTCGGGAATGGACGAGCCGTCACTCCCGGCGCCTGGGTATGATGATGACGTAATCGCGCAGTTCGTGTGTGCGGTAGGTGATCCCCGCCGCGTCCAGATCCTTCAGCGTCCGCCTGAAAATGACTTCGGTTCGTCCCTTGTGCCAGGGCCGGTTGGGCGCCCGCTCGCTGAAGAACATGTAGGCTTTCCGATCGGGTGGAACGGCATCCACCTCGGCGCGCATGTCTGGAAAAAAGTCTAGGACCCTGAACGGGCCGAGGGAATCCGTGACCCGGATCGTCCGCCCGGACAGGAAATAGATCGGGTAGGCGACGATGAAATCCGTCGTCAGATACCGGACGCGGCTTCGCTCCAGAATGGATAGGATTTTCCGATAAGCCGTCTCCTTATCCCGGACAACCTCATAGAACGTGACGTAATGGGGAATGGTCGCCAGGATGGCCAGCCCGATCGCCGCCGCGGCCGGCCAACGCCCGAGCCGCGGACGCCGCCGAAGGAGCGCGGAAAAGACGAGCAGGTAGGACAGGATGATCAGGAAGACGAGGTCGAAGTTGTGCCGCGGTTCAGTGCGGGGAGGATAGAACAGAAAAACCTTGACGGCGAAGGCCGCGGCCAGAACGGCTTCCAGGATCCACGGCCAATTCCCGCTGCGCAGCGGATCCCGTTTTCTGATCAGCCGCCCGATCTTCCGCACGGCCAGGGCGATGCCGGCGATCGTAACCGCCAGAGAGAGGACGACCGCCGCCTGATTGATCCAGGCTCCCGCGATCGCTCCGCGGCCCGCGTTGAAGAACGGCGCGAGATAGGAAAATTCGAAGTTGAAGATCCCCTGGAAGGTCTCGTGAAGGACACGGACGTATTCTTTAAAATAGCCCCACGAGATCTGCGAGAACGGCACTAACCCCATTTGTTCCCATCCCATGCTGGCGACCGGCTTCGGCAGGAACAGTAGGTAATAAATCCAGTGATACAGGCCGGCGGCCAGGCCAGCCGCGGCCGCCAGGGCGTTGAACCAAAACCGCCGGCGCAGGAGCGACGGGATCAGGAAGACCAAGCCGAAACTCCCGACCAGCACGGCTCCCAGCGGATGGATGTAAATCGAGAAAAACAGGAAATAATATCCGACGACCGTCCGCCATGGGGATCGGAATTCCCGATCGACCAAGCCGGCTCCCAGGAGGACGAAGAACAACATCTCCAAATAGGGCGAGCCGCGCAAGGACAAGGAGAAATCGAAGACCGTCTCGATGAAGGCGAACTGGGTCAGGAAGATGAAGAAGAAAAGAGCCGGCGGATGAAGCGAGTCCTTGAGAAGATCGTAGAGCGTGAACAGGACCACGACGAAGAGCAGGGCCTGGATCAGGAGATAGGCCAAGTAGTGATTCCCGATCACGTCCATCAGGAAGGCGACCGTGAGGTATTTGATCGTTCCCATGTGTTTCACTGCGCCGAGCAGAAAATACGGGGCGGTATGGGTGTCGCGCATCTCCACGGCCTGCAGGCCGTCGCAAGCATTATCCGAGGTCACCATGGCCCCGTCGGCATGGAGATAGAAAGGGATGCGGACCAGGACGATCAATAGGACGGCCAGCCAGAGGAGCGGCTGCTTGCGGGCAGCCCGAACGAAGGCGGCCAAGAGCTGCAGGACGAGGACAGCGAATAGGGCCCGCAGGACGGGATAGAAAACTTTGGCGCCGCTCAAGACAAAGACTTGAAAGAGGGCGCAAAAGAGAGCCAACACGGCGATCAACCCATTCCGCGAGGAAAGAAAGGACAATACAACACCTGCGGTTTTCTTCATGGCCGGGATCCAACCGCACTTATCTTAGCCAAGAACAGGGCTAGAGACAAGACCAATACCGTCGTCAATCAAGGGGGAAAGTCATCGAGTCAAAGGCTTCTTCTGCGGAGGAAGTCTTCCCGGTCGCATCCTCCCGCGGCTTGAGAAAACGGCTTGTTTTCATTATGATAAGGGACCCGTCGGCCCGGCCCGATGGCGAGGAGATTGACTGTGCGCAAAATCCTGATCACCGGCGGCGCCGGGTTCATCGGCTCCCATCTAGCCGAAGCTCTGCTTGAGCAGGGCCACGAGGTCGTCGGCCTGGACGACTTGTCCACGGGCAGTCTGGAGAACATCCTCCCGCTTAAGGACAATCCCCGGTTCCGCTTCGTTCTGGGCTCGATCCTCGAAGAGGACAAAGTCGACCAACTCGTCCAGGGTTGCGATGAAATCTATCACCTGGCGGCCGCGGTCGGCGTTAAGCTCGTCTTCGAGAACCCCATCCGCACCATTCTGGTCAACATCAAGGGGACGGAAACCGTCCTGGACGCGGCCCTGAAATACGTCAAGAAGACTTTGATCATCTCCACGTCTGAAGTCTACGGCAAAGACATCAACCCGAAGATCCAAAAGTTCCGCGAGGACCAGGACCTCTCGCTGGGCACGTCGCTGCGCTGGGCCTATGCCTGCACCAAGGCCCTCGATGAATACCTGACCCGGGCCTATCATAAAAAAATGGGCCTGCCCACCGTCATCGTCCGCCTCTTCAACACGGTCGGTCCGCGCCAAAGCGCCGAATACGGCATGGTCATCCCCCGCCTGGTCATTCAGGCCTTGAGCGGGCAGCCGATCACGGTCTACGGCGACGGGGCCCAGGTCCGCAGCTTCACCTGGGTCAAGGACGCGGTGGCCGCGCTGATCGGGCTGATGGACGCGCCCAAGGCCAACGGGGAAATCTTCAATGTCGGGGGCGAGGAAGCCATCACGATCGGCCAGCTGGCCGAGCGGATCAAGGTCAAGACGGGCTCGGCCTCGCCCATAGTCCACATCCCCTATGAGCAGGCCTACGGCAAGGACTTCGAGGACATCCGCTTCCGCGTCCCCGACACGACAAAGCTGCGCCGGACGATCGGTTTCCAGCCGACGATGAGCATGGACCAGATCCTCGACGCCGTCATCGCCTACCAGAAAGGACGAGCCGGCCGGTGATTTCCCAGCCCTCCCTCAGCTTGGTCATCCCCTGCTACAACGAGGAAAAACGCCTCGAACCCAAGCTGTCGGAGTCCATCGCCGCGCTGACCGCCATGCTCCGGGAGCCGTTCGAGATCGTCTTCGTCGACGACGGCTCGACCGATCAAACCTTCGAGATCCTCAAGGCCGTCGAGAGGAAGTTCCCGGCCCTGCCGATCACGGCCATCCGCTATACGCCCAATCGGGGCAAGGGCCGGGCGGTCAAGGTGGGCGTCTTGGCCGCCCGCGGAGCCAAGATCATCATCATGGACGCCGATTTTTCCATCGACCTATCCGAAACCACCCGCTTTATCGATGCTCTCGAGACCGTGCCCGCGGCCATCGGCACGAAGAAACACCTCCTGACCCGGACGGAGAAATCCCAGGGCGCCCTGCGCAGCTTCCTGGGGAAGGGCTTCACCAAGTTGACCAATCTCTTCCTCGGGCTGAACTTCACCGACATCACCTGCGGCCTGAAGGCTTTCCGCGGCGACGCCGGCCGGAACATCTTCGGCCGCCAGCGCATCAACCGCTGGTCCTACGATTCGGAAACGCTCTTCCTGGCCCGCCGCCTCAAGTACGAGGTGGTCGAGATCCCGGTCAAATGGCACCACGAAGAGGAAAGCAAGGTCAAGACGGGTGGGGCCATGATCAGCTCGTTCCGCGAGCTGCTGGCCATAAGGCTGTACGCCTGGCGGGGAAAATACGGAAAAAAGGCCTGACGCCGTCCGGCGTCATTTCTTGCTGGTGATCGCCGCGGCCACCGCGTTGGCCACCCGGCCGCGCAGGGCGATGATCGACCCTTTGCTCTTCTCGTCAGGGTGGACCCAATTGGTCAGGAGAATGACCGCCGTCTGCGTCTCCGGATCGATCCACATCGAGGTCCCGGTGTATCCGGAATGCCCGTAGGACGCGGTACTGAAGAGGTCGCCGGCAACGCTGGCGTAAGGCGAGGTCAAATCCCAGCCCAATCCCCGTCCGAAGGCCAGGGCCTTCGGGTAGACAGAGGTCATGCGTTCGACGGCCAGCGGGCCGAGGATGCGCACGCCGTTGTATTCCCCCTTGTTGAGCATCATCTGGGCGAAGACGGCCAGGTCGTCGGCCGTGGAAAACAGCCCGGCATTGCCGGAAATCCCGCCCTGAAGGCGGGCCAGGGGGTCGTGGACGACGCCGATGAGGGGCCGGCCGTCAATGACGAGAGTGGGGACGCAGAGCTTCAGGAACTCGGCCGGGGGGTTGTAAAACGTGTGGGCCATGCCCAGGGGCTTAAAAATGGTCTGGGCGGCAAATTCGGCGATGGTCTTGCGGGTGATTTTCTTGGCGATGGCGGCCAGGGTGATGTAATTGAGACAGCTGTAAGTGAACTTGGACCCCGGCGGGTCGGTCTTGGGGAGACGGCCGATGTGGATGACCAGGGATTCCACCGGGCAGGGATTCCCGTAAAGCTTCTCGACCTCGGCTGCATCCGTATAGGGGGGAAGGCCGGACGTGTGCGTCATCAGGTGCCAGAGGCGGATGTCTTCGCCCGCCTTGCCCTTCTCGTCCGTGAAGGGAGCGAACTCGGGGATGAAGGTGTTGACCTTTTCATTGAGGCTGAGTTGACCCCGCTCGGCCAGGATCATGACGGCCGTGGCCGTGGCGATGGGCTTGGTCAACGAGGCCAGGTCGAAAATCATGTCGGCCGTCATGGGTTTCCGTTCCGGGACCCATTGGCTGTCGCCGAAGGCCTCGCGCAGGATGGTCTTGCCCTTCCGCAGGACGAGCAGGACGGCGCCCGGGACATCGCGCCGTTCGACGGCCTCGCGGACGACGGCCGAGGCCAGCTTCAGCCGGTCGCCGTCCATGCCTACGTCGGCGGCGTTTCCGCTGGGGATATTTTTCCGGCCGCAGGCGGCGAAGGCCAGACAAACCATCAGGACGGCCATCCGGTTTTTTTTCATGAACGACGACCTCCTCCCGTCAGGAACGGCGGGACGGGTTCCTGGGATCCATCCGGCGAAAACGCGGTCCGGCGTCAGCGCCGGTGCTCGCGCACCGCGTAAACAGGACAGGGGGCGTGGCGGATGACTTTCTCGGCCACCGAGCCCATGATCAGGTGGTGCCAGCCGGCACCGCCATGCGTGGCGATGACGATGAGGTCGACCTTGTCTTCCTCGGCGATGCGGACGATTTCCTTGGCCGGGTTGCCGTGGCCGACGACGGCCGTGGCCTTGATCCCGGCCGGGACCTTGGTCTTGATGATCTCGTCCAGCTTTTTCTGGGAATCCTTGTGCAGGATGTTTTCGTACTCGGGGATTACGAACTCGTAGTTCGGGTCGGTCGGAGAGGGCGGGAGCACGGGAAGGACATACACGATCTTGATCTCGGACTTGAAGAGGTTGGCCAGCTCGAGGGCGGTGCTCAAGCCGAGGAGCGAAGGCTCGCTGAAATCCGTCGGGCAGAGAATGGTTTTAATCGTCAGCATCGGTTTTTCCTTTCCGCCGCCGCGTTCCGCCGCGGAGGCACAGACCTTTTTAGCATAGCGCTTCGGACAAAGTCAATTTCCGGAGGGCGGCTTCGAGGCGCCCAAAGGCCTCACGCAGGAGCGGCCGGGGGGAGGCCATGTTCAGGCGCAGGAAACCGCTCAGCGCCTCGCCGAACTTGGTCCCGTCGTCCATATAGACCCGGGCTTTTTTCAGGAAGAACATGAAGAGGGCCTGGGGTTCTAGGCCCAGTCCGCGGGCATCGACCAGGGCCAGATAGGTCCCCTCGGGGCGCAGGAAGCGGAGGGGAGAAAGCCGCTCGCCGAAAAAAATCCCGGCGAAGTCGAAATTGCCCTCCAGGTAGGCGCGCAGCTCGTCGAGCCAGGGGCCGCCTTCGGCGTAGGCCGCCCACAGGGCGGCCTGGCCGAAGACGTTGCCGATGGACAAGCCGGCGTTTTCGACCTGGGCGTTAAACCGGGCTCTCAGCCCGGGATCGGAGATGACGGCGAATGCCGAGGTCAGGCCGGCCACATTGAAGGTCTTGCTGGGCGCCTGCAGGGTGATCGTTCGGGCGGCCAGGGCGGCGTCGAGCGAAGCCAGCGGGGTATGGCGACGGCCGTCGAAGACTAGGTCGGCGTGGATCTCGTCGGCGATGATCAGGAGGCCGCGGTCCAGGGCCAGCCGCCCCACGGCTTCGAGTTCGCCGGGCGTCCAGACGCGGCCGACGGGATTATGCGGACTGCACAGGACCAGCATCCTCGTCCGGCTGTCGATCCGCCGGCCCAGGTCGTTCAGGTCCATCGTCCAGCGCCCGCCCTCGAAACGGAGCGGGTTGCGGATGAGCCGCCGGCCGTTGTTCTCGACGGCCTGATAGAACGGATGATAGACGGGCGTCTGGATGACGATCGTGTCGCCCGGCTGACTGAAGGCCTGGACGCAGAAGTTGAGGGCCGGCACGACGCCGGGGCAGGCGGCCAACCAGTCGCGACGGACCGGCCAGTTCTGGCGCTGTTCCAACCAGCGGACAACCGGGTCCCAGTAGGACGGAGGCAGCATCGGGTAGCCGTAAATCGGATGCTCGACCCGGCGGCGCAGGGCGTCCACGACGACGGGCGGAGCGGGGATGTCCATGTCGGCGACCCACAGGGGAATGACGTCGTCCACGCCGTAAAAACGGGCCGCGGCGTCCCATTTCATCGCCCACGTGCCGCGACGGTCGAGGAGAGTGTCGAAATCGAAGGCCATGGGCCTCAGGAATCCTTGACCACCCGGCCGTCCTGGGTGATGCGCCAGACGCTGCCGTCCTTGCCCTTATAGACGGCTTCAAAGAGCGTCTCGGTCGTTTGGATGACGGGCGGGAAAGCGAAATCCCTGACCTTCAGCTCCTTTTCCCTGAAGCCGAGCGCTCTCCAGTCGGCGGAAAACGCGCCCTTGGCCGCCTTGGCCGCCCACTCCTTATAATAGATCCGGCGCAGGGCCCACTTGACGGCGTCTTCGGGTTTCTCCTGGAAGGAATCGCGGCCCTGTCCGGCGACGCGCCCGGAGAATTGGACGAATCCCCACATTTCCGGATAGTGGATATTGATCAGGCCGGTCGGCGCCCAGACCCAATTGTCCTCGGCCCGGGGCTTGCCGTCCGGCCCGGCGGTCTTGGCGTACTGCCCGTCCTTGACGTCCTTGCGGTATTCCACGCGCGAGAAATTCACCCGCCAGCGGTCGCCCGCCTTGGGCGCCGCTTTGGGCACGGCCGCTTCCTTCAGTACGTCCCAGGGCAGGGCGATCTCGATGAACCAGCCCTTGTCCTTGTCCCGGGGATCGTTGAGGCTGCCGTTGAGCTTGACCGCGGTCTTCAGGCCTTTGATGTCCCAGGCATGGATGGCCGGCCCTCCGTCGCGATAGGGCTTGACCAGGAAGAGGTCCCAGACCGTATTCAAGGCGTTCATCTCCAGCTCGTAATAGTTGTGCGTATCCCCGTCGGGGTCGATGAACACTTCGAAGTCGTTGTCCTGGAAGATGATCGAATCCCTCCGGGTCAGAGTGGCCCAGATATGCGGTTCATCCAGGTAGCCGGCGATGTAGAAATAATCATCGTCCCAGAGCATTTTGACCATGGTCCGGTAGCGCGGCCTGGGCCGGCCTGCGCCTTCGATGTCCAGAAATGCGTCCGACCAGGGCGCCTTGTCCCACACGGCTTCGTCGATGTTGCCGTCGATGACGACGGGAGAGGCGGCCCGGTAGCAGATATACGTCCGCGGATCGTACGGAGTTTTCGGCTCGGGGACCTTGGACGGTCCTTCGGCGAGACCGAGGGCCGGGGCGAGGATGAAGAGGGCGAGGACGGCTTTTTTGATCATGCACGGGCCTCCACGAAGGCCTTCCCGTTCTTGTCCGGCGGGGGAAGGTCCGATCAAAGGAAATTCATTCTATAATATTTTCCGGGAAAAATCCCTCCGCCCTACCCTACCCCTGAGGAGGGTAGGGTAGGATTGGACTGGGGGCCCGCCCTACCCTATACCAAGAGGTAGGGTAGGACTGGGAAGCCCGCCGCCTCGCGAGCGGGCGGATTTCATTTGCAGGCCGCCGCTGATCAGAATCCCGGGTAGAAGCTGAACTGCCAGTACCAGCCCTTGTTCGGCCGGTCGAAGGGTTTGACCAGGTTCACCCCCAGGACCAGGTATCCGAGCACGTTGACCCGCAGGCCGACGCCGGCGCTGGTCAAAGGCTTGCGGATCCGTTCGCTGAAGGCGTGGTCCTGACCGTTCAGGTCCATGCCCCAGACCAGGCCCGCATCGTAGAAGGCCAGGAAATCGACGGGGAAGATCCCGTAATATCCCCTGCCGATGCCCAGCACTCCGAAGAGCGGGAAGCGGAGCTCCAAGTTGGCCAAGGCCATTTTGGAACCGAACAAGCGGTTGGGATCGAAGTTTTCCGCGGAGGTGAAGGACTCGTAATTGTAGCCGCGGATCATCATGTCGTAGCCGATATACAGCGGATACAAGCGCATATCTTCGGCCCCCGAACCGTAGCGGCCGTAATGGGTCAGGCGGAAGGCCAGGGTGAACGGCCGGACGGGGACGATGTATTTGCGGAAGTCGGCCAGGACGGTGGTGAAGTTGAGGGTCCCGAACGTCGGGGTGACCTCGAAGCGATAGCTCTGGCCGAGGATGGGGGCCGTCGCACCGAACAGAGAACTGTCATAGACCAGGGCCGCCGCCACATGCGGCATATGGATGCCGGGGGCCGAGGGGAGATCCTGCACATCCTCGTAGATATAGGTGCCGTCGATGGCCGAGCTGGCCGTGGTGTAAACGGTGTTCTGGAAATCGATATACGTATACCCGCCGGACACTTCGACACGCTGGAACTGGCTGAAAGGATAGGAGGCAAAGGCGCTCACGTCGTAATAGATTTGGCGGTAGACGTACTCCTGATCGAGATAGGCCGGCACGCCTCCGATATCGGCCATCCCATAGCTGTATCCGCCGTAGATGTAGGGGATGCGCTGGACAGACGCCCCCCAATTCAGTCGATGGGTCGAATTGAGGTAGGCGACCTGGACGGCGGAATCAGCCAGGCGGCTGTAGATCTGGGCCATGGCCATCAGGTTGTGGTAGCCGAGCATGTCGCTGAAGAAGGCGGCCACGCCGCCGCCGCCGTACGTGCCGAACCGGTCGACGCCGACGCCGATCGACGGCGGGGCGAAATAATCCAGGCTCAGCTTGGCCTTGTAAGGCTCGCTCGTGAATTTCGAGGCGTCGGGCAGGCCGAACATGCTGTTTTTCAGCAGGCCCAAGACCTCCGATCCGGAGCGCTCCTGGGGCGGCAGGATGGAGGCCAGGAAGACGGGATCGCCCGCTTGAACCGGCTTGCCCTCCAGGTACTTGGCGTCGAGGCCGTAGATGCTGTAGCTGCCCTGATCGTAGGCGCTGTACAAAACGTCATTGGACTTGGAGGCGATCGACAGGGCCGGGCTGAGATTGGTGATTCCGCAGACGCCCGTATAGAGATCGGTCACCTGGTACAGGTTACTCGTCCCCATCTCCAGCCGGTACAGGTTGGAGATGCCGTTGCGGTCGGAGACGAAATAGAGGCTCTTCGAATCGGCCGACCATTGGGGGTTGATGTGCTTGGCGCCCTTGAACGCCGGAGCGGGCTTGATCTCGCCGGTCTCGGGGTTGAGCAGGGCCAGTTGATAGTTGCCCACGCTCAGGATGGGCAGCTGGGTGGTGAAGCGCTCCGTGGCGAAGGCGATCCACTTTCCGTCGGGCGACCAGGCCGGCTGGACGTCGCCGTAGACGTCCGAGGTCATGTTTTTGAGCGCCTTCGTCTGCAGGTCGTAGATATAGATGTCCGAGGTTCCCCCTGACAGGGCCATAAAGGCGATCCTCCGGCCGTCGGGGGCCCACGTCGGGTTGAGGATCTCGCCCAGGTCGGGGAAGCGGATCTCCTCGCCGGTGCGGCGGCCGTCCTGATCGAGGAAGGACAGGACCGGCTTGCCGTCGGTCACCGCCCCGAAGACGAAGCGGTCGCCGGCGGCGTTCCAGGATCCGGACGAATTGATGAACTGGATGCTCTGATAATGGGGATCGACGGCCGTGCTGGTGATCTTGCGGGTGATCTTGCCCGTCTTGGTGTCGCCGATGAACATGTCGATGGAATAGAGGTCGCGCGAGGAAATGAACATGAAGCGCTTCCCGTCCGGGCTCAGCGACGGGGCGATGTTGTAGGGATCGTCCTCCGACCCGGCCAGCAGGATCTTGCCCAGCGACTTGGGCATGGCCGTGGCTTTTTCCACGGGCTCATAGTCTTTTTTCAGCGAGGCCTGCCAGTCCGCGGACAGCTTCTTGATGTCCACGCCGAGGTCGGCGACGATGGCCTTTTCATAATCGAACCCGCGGATGACGTCCTTGAGCAGTTTGACCGCCGTCAGGTCGCCGTAGCGTCCCCCGATATAGGCCCAGACGGCCTGGCCGTAACGGTAGGGGAAGTATTTATAGGGATTGATCAGGTCCTTGATCGTGGGGAACTTTTTTTTGTGAAGGAGGTCGCGCATCCACATCGCCGTGAGCGGATCGACCGGCCCGATGGAAAGATACTCGGCCGATCCCTCGATCATCCACAGCGGAGCGCGCTCCAGTCCGCCGCCCTGGCCCCCGCCCGGCTGGGCGTATTTGGGCCCGGGGCCGGAGGCGATGTCGTATTGGAAGGCATGGACGAGCTCGTGGCCGATGACGTGATCGGTGTCCTCGAGTGTCCCGCCGAACGGCAGGACGATGCGGCGTTTGCCCGATTCGGTGACGCCGCCCGTCCCCTCGCCCATGATTTCGCTCAGGACGGTCGTCTGCTCGAACTGGGGATGGCTGGCGTACATGATGAGCGGCTGTTTGCCGCGCAGGTCATGGTTGAAGAGGCGGGAATAACGTTTGTACCAGCGCTCGGCCATCTGGCCGGCCGTCTTGATGGCCTGCTCTTCCTCGGGATAATAATAAATGTCGAAGTGCTCGGTCTTGAGCACGCGATAGTCGAATTTCTCCCATTGGACCTTGTTCCGGCCGAAGTATTGGCCGTAAGCCGGCGAGAAAACGGCGCTCGTCCCGGCCGCGGCCAGGACGAGGCCGAGAACGAGACGGAGGCGGGGGCTTCGAAGATCGGGAAATCGCATCGCGAGCCTCCTTTACGGGGCGTCCGGCCCGGCCGGGCCGCTCCTCTTTTAAATACGAAATCCTATAGGATTTGTCAATTCAGCGCCTTCCGGCGCGATTCTCCTTAACAGGGACATCAAGAATTGTGCCACATTCCCCGCCTGGGCGGACCGGCCCAAAGCGGGTCGGCCGTCCTCCCGAGGGGACACTTGTTTAGATAACGCCCGGCGGACTTCCTTGGTTTCAATTCGTTCGTCCGGCCCGGCCCCGGGCTCCGACCTGGAGGGCCGCCGTCAGGACCTGGCTGGTCAAACCCTCGGTCCGCCCCTGAAATCCGGGCTGAAGGCCGCCGACCGCGATCTCGAAGCGCCCCGGCTCCACAATCCGCTTGAAATCCTTGTCCAGGACGGACAGCTGGCCGGGCTGGACGATGAATGTCACGGTCTGCGATTCGCCGGGATTCAGAAGGATCCGTTTGAATCCCTGGAGCGAGCGCAGGGGCACGGGCACGGAGGCGTCCTTATTCGTAATATAGAGCTGAACGACCTCCTCCCCGGCCCGGCCGCCCGAATTGCGGACATCCACCGCCACCTCGAAGTCCCGGCCCGCCTCGACCGCCGCCGGCAGGCGCAGGTCGACGTATTCGAACCGAGTGTAGCTCAAGCCGTATCCGAAGGGAAAGAGCGCTTTTCCCTTGTAGAACCGGTAGGTCCGTCCCTGCATCCGATAATCCTTGAACGGGGGCAGTTCGTCCGCCGACGTATAAAACGTGATCGGCAGACGTCCGGCCGGGTTATAGTCACCGAACAGCACGTCGGCGAGCGCCGGCCCGGCGGCCTGGCCGGGATACCAAGCTTCGATCACGGCCGGGAGGCGCTCGGCCGCCCAATTGACGGCCAGGGCGCTGCCGTTCAGCAGGACCAGGATGGTCGGCTTGCCCAAGGCAGCCACGGCTTCAGCCAATTCCTCCTGAACGCGCGGCAGATCGAGCGTCAGGCGATCGCCGCCGCGGAACCCCTCTACGGGAACGTCCATCTCCTCCCCTTCGAGTTGGGGGGTGAGGCCCAGGCAGAGGACGACGGCGTCGGATTTGGCCGCTTTCTCCAGGGCCTCCTTTTTCAGCCCCGCGGTCGGGGGGCTCCACAGCAAGCGCATCATTCCGTTGGTCGATCGGGCGATCATCTCCAGCCGAATCCGGTAGGGAACGCCGCCGTGGAGGCGGACGTTTTTAGAAAGCCGGCCGGGCTCATGGCGCCCATCATATTCCACGAGCAGCTTGTCTTCAAAATAGATCTTGAAGGCGTTGAAGCCTTCGCCGCCGAGGGCATACTCCCCGTCGGCCGGAGGGACGATCATGCCGCTCCAGCGGACGGCGTAATCGTCCGCCGGGAAGCCTTCGTGGGGAGACGCGTCCGGCCATTGGAAATCGACGATCTTGTCGATGCGGACGAAGGCCGGATCGCCCGTGAATTCGCCGCGGCCATAATATTCGCCGCGCAGTCCGTTCTCCCGGTGATTGCCGTTCATGACCATCAGAACGGTGGAGGGGACGACCTTCAGGGCCGGCAGCCCGGCGGCCGGCGGGCAGCCCATGGCGTAGAGAACCTTGGTGCCCGGCGCCACTTTGTCCATGATCCCCTGCAGGGGCGTCACGGCCGCGAACGGCGTCCCGTTGTAATTGCCCAGCAGAAGACTTGGATCAGCGGCGTTCGGGCCGATCACGGCGATCGTTTTAATGTCCTTGGCCAGCGGGAGGAGACCGTCTTGGTTTTTGAGGAGGACGATGGATTTGCGCGCCGCTTCCAAAGCCAGCAGGCGATGGGTGTCGCTGTCCACCACGGAATAGGGAATTCTCGCATAAGGCACGGACTCCGGCGGATCGAACGTCCCCAGTTTGAATCGCGCGCGGAACAGGCGCCGGACCGAAACATCGATGTCTTTTTCGGTCAGAAGCCCGGCCCGGACGGCCTCGAGCAGGCCCGTATATTCGTTCCCGCAGTCCAGGTCGCAGCCGGCTTTGACGGCCATGGCCGCGGCCTTGGGCGTCGTGGCCGTTTTCTTATGGCCGCCGCGGATGTCGTCCACGGCCCCGCAGTCTGAGACGACATATCCGCCGAATCCCCATTCCTTGCGCAGGATGTCCAGCAGGAGCCGGGGATTGCCGCAGCAGGGGAAGCCGCCGAAGCTGTTGTAGGCGCACATGATCGAGAACGCCTTGGCCTCCTCGATGCAGGCTTGGAAATGCGGCAGGTAGGATTCCCGGAAATCGCGCTCATCGATCTCGGGCTCGAAGCTGTGCCGGTCGGGCTCGGGGCCGCTGTGAACGGCATAGTGCTTGGGCGTGGCCACGACCTTCAGATATTTGGGGTCGTTGCCCTGCAGCCCGCGGATGAAGGAAACGCCCAGGCGCCCCGTCAGATAGGGGTCCTCGCCGTAGGTTTCCATGCCCCGGCCCCAGCGCGGGTCGCGGAACAGGTTGATGTTGGGGGACCAGAACGTCAGCCCCTGGTAGAGGCCGCGCCTCCCCCGCCGGGCGAATTCGTGGTGCTTGGCCCGGGCCTCGTCCGAGATGGCGGTCGCCACGCGTCCCAGAAGTTCTGTGTCCCAGGCAGCGGCCAGGCCGATGGCCTGGGGAAAAACCGTGGCCAGGCCGGCCCGGGCGACGCCGTGCAGCGCTTCGCCCCACCAGTTGTAGGCGGGGATGCCCAGCCGCTCGACGGCCGGGGCCTCGTTCATCATCTGCGAAACTTTTTCTTCGAGCGTCATCCGGGCGACGAGATCGTCGACCCGCCGGTCGAGGGGCGCGTCGGTGTCGAGATAGACGGGTTTCCCGGCGCCTCTCTTGGCGCAGCCGGACGGAGAGAGAAGGAACCCCGCGGCCAGGATCAGGACGGCCGACGCGAGGGCCGGCGGTCGAAGAGCGCGCATGGCTGATCTCCCTCTTACCAGACGACCCCGTAATCGTCCCCGTAATTGCTCGATCCGCCCCAAAAGGTTCTGTGGGCGTGATCAAAGAAGATGGCGTTGATCGGTCCCGACGTGTACGGCTTGATGTCGAGCGCATAGCCCATGGCCCGGAGCTTGTCGAGGACGGACGGGGGGACCTTGGCGTTGATGTCCATCTTCCCGGGGATCGCCCGGTGGTCGTCGAAGGAATTCCGCATCTGGTAGCTGTTGAAGTTGGGTGCCTCGCAGGCTTCCTGCACGTTCATCCCGAATTCGACGATGTCGAGGAAGAACTGCAGAAGGTTCTGGTCCTGGGTGTCTCCGCCCTGAACGGCGAAGGACAGGAACGGCTTGCCGTCCTTGAGGGCCAGGCCGGGCGTGAGGGTCGCCCGGGGCCGCTGGCCCGGAACGATGACGTTGAAGGGGTTTTCGGCCTCGTCCAGGACGAAGCTCTGGGCCCGCTGGCTTAGGCCGATGCCGGTCCGGCCGGCGATGACCGCCGGGACCCAGCCGCCGCTGGGGGTCACGGACACGACCCAGCCCTTTTCGTCGGCCGCTTCGATCGAGGTCGTGCCCGTCCAAAAACGCTCGGTCGAGACGCCCGGGCCCGTCCTGTCCGGATCGACCGGCGGCCAGTTCTCGAGAAAGCGCCGGTACGGATTGCTCTGTCCCTGGAAGGGATAGGGATCGCCGGGCTTGATCGAAGGATTGTTGCGGGCGGCGTCGATCAGCGCGAGCCTGGCCTTGGCGTATTCCTTGGACAGCAGGCCGCGCATCGGCTCTTCGGGCGGGAAATAGGGGTCCCCGTAATAGAAATCCCGGTCGGCGAAGGCCAGGTTCATGACCTGGTAGAGCGTGTGGATATAGGCCGCCGAGTTGAATCCCAGGCCTTTCAAGTCGATCGCTTCGAGCATGTTGAGCATTTGGAGCATCACCGGCCCCTGGACCCAGGAGTTGAGTTTGAAAACTTCGATCCCTTTGTAGGTCGTCCGGACCGGTTCTTCGAGATAGACCCTCCAGCGGGCCAGGTCCTCGAGCGTGATCAAGGCGCCGTTCTCCTGAGCTCCGCGGACGAAATCGCGGGCCAGCGGGCCCTTATAAAACAAATCGTACGCGGCGAAGATGGCCTCGGACCGCGATTTGCGCCGGCCCAGCGCCTCCTGTTCGGCGTCGACCAGCCTCTGCAGCGTGTCGCGGAGATCGAGCTGGCGGAAGATCTCGCCGGGAACGGGCCCTTCGCGCTTTTCTCCGAGATGGGGAAGCATGATCAGGCGCGAGGAGGGCCAGGACCGGAGCACGTTCCGGTCCTTGTCGATGCGGTCGGCCGTGTCCTTTTCCATCGGGTAGCCTTCGGCCATCTGCAGGGCCGGGCCGAGCACGTCCTTCAGGCTCAGCGTCCCGAATTCGGCCAACATCGTCAGAAGCCCGCCGGGCGTCCCCGGCGTCACGGCCGACAGGGGGCCGGTCGCGGGCGGGAATTTGAAGCCCTTTTGCTTGTAAAATTCGGGCGTCGCCCCCGAGGGGGCCGCGCCCAGGGCGTTGACGGCCACCACTTTCATCGTTTTGGGGTTGAAGATGAGCGCCTGGGTCTCCCCGCCCCAGCTCAGGACGTCCCACATCGTGCAGACGGCGGCCAGCATGGCGCAGGCCGCGTCGACGGCGTTGCCGCCCTTTTGAAACATCATCGCCCCGGCCGTCGCGGCCATGGGCTTGCCGGTGATGGCCGCCCAATGACGGCCGTGGAGGACGGGCTTCTCCGGGCGTTGGGCGAAGGACCCGGAGGCGGCCAGGACGAGGATTGTTCCGACGGCCGCGGCGCGAGCCGCTGCCCGGTGCAGGCGCAGTTTTTTCATCTCTTGATTCTCCCCGTAGATGACGCCGGCCCGGGGCCGGGACGGGCTTCGAGAGCGGTTTTGATCAGGGCTTCGATGGGCGCGGGGAGGACAGGGGACATCGGATCACCTCGGCGTGGAATCGGACGGCAGAAGCCCACCTCCGCCCGATTGTATCGATTTCGTCCCCCGAAAGCAAAACCGAGGCTTATCCCTTGCCTTTCTCCTGGGCGATTTTTTTGAGCTTGTCGTTGGCCATGATGGCTACGTCCACGCGGCGGTTGGCCTGGCGGCCGTCGGCCGTATCGTTCGAAGCGATCGGCTGGGTCTCGCCGTATCCTTGGGTATTGATACGGGATCCGTTCACTTGGAAGGTAGCCAGAAAATAGGAGACCGACTGGGCCCGGTCTCTGGACAAGTGCAGGTTGTAATCCGACGCTCCGGTCGAATCGGTGTGGCCCTCGATGAGAACGTTGGTGTCGGCGTATTTGTTCAGGATGACGGCCAGCTTATCCAGATTGTCCCGGCTGACCGGTCGCAAGTCGGATTTGTCGACATCAAAGAGCAGTCCGCTCTCGAAGGTGATCTTGATGCCCTCGCCGATCCGATCCACCCGGGCCCCTTGGAGGTCGCGCCGGATCTCGGCCGCCTGTTTGTCCATGTAGCTGCCGATGTACGCCCCAGCCGCCCCGCCGACCGCGGCGCCGATCAGAGCCCCGAGAAGGGTGTTTCCGGCCAGCTTGCCGATGACGCCCCCGACGACCGCGCCGCCCCCCGCTCCGATGATCGCCCCCTGCTCGGTCTTATTCATCGAGGCGCATCCCGCCAGGCCGAAGAGAAGCACGGCCACACTCATACCGGCGACGAATTTCTTCATGGTTGTCTCTCCCTTGATTCTATAATACTCCGAAATCCAAGGAAGCAAAAGAGGGGGCTTGGAATAGAGGGTGCTCGGGGAGCATTGGGGGAAAACACTGCCGTTCTTCCGATCTAAGGAAGAACGGTACTCCGACATGACTCCCTCACTCTTCCCGCCGCTTCGCGGCGGGAATCCGTGCCCGTTCGGTCGTCATACGGGTTTTCCCCCAATGCTCCCCTCGCCCCCAATCCGATCCGACGCTCCTCTTTAGCTCCCTTGCTCATCGGGTGATCTATATCCGATGAGTATGGTCCATATCCGCTCAGTCGTCCTAGCAAAGGCGTAGGACAGTACTATGCTCACTTTTGCTCTAGCGAGCATAGTAAGTCGCACGAAATTTTGATCCCGCGTCTCCCTCTCGTCTAGGAACTGTACCATCAGCGCGGACGGGTCATCCATCGCGCCAGCCGCCAAGATTAAAATTTCCCCAAATTAATATTAACGCATTAATAATTTATATACGCGTCCTCGATTTTAAAACTTCTTCAATTCTGGCTATCAATGCTTGAGCCTCTATTGGTTTTGTAACATAATCTGCGTCGTACAATCCAGCGGCTTTTATTTTATTATCTTCGTCATCTAAGGCAGTAAGCATAACTACGGGTATGGCCAAAGTTTTTTCATCTTCTTTAAGCGTCTTCAAAACTGCAAAACCATCCATCCCGGGCATACTCAAATCCAAAAGGATTAAATCAGGTTGCGTTTTTTTTGCCAACCTGATACCTTCCTTGCCATTTGTGGCGAAATCGACATTAAAGTCGCCCGTCGACTCCAGGTTCCTCTTAACAATCTTGCAAAGAAATACTTCGTCATCGATCATCAATAAGCTTTTTTTGTCCATTATGCACCTCCTTTAAGATTCCTTTATCAATTGCCTGTTTGCGGCCGCATGTGCAAAAGACGTTTTTAAATGCCTCCCTATCATTTATATTGCAAAGCCTTTTCAATCTTGGCAATAAGTTCGTCTTTTTCTATCGGCTTTACCAGGAAATCAACTACCCCCAGCTTATACATCATGAGCTTATCCTTATCCGTATCAAGGGCGGAAAGCGTTATAACGGGAACACGATTGAACGCAGGGTCTTCGTTTAACATCTTGCAGACTTCAGCTCCGTCCATTTTTGGCATAAGGATATCGAGAAGGATCACATCCGGATTGAACGACTTTACCCTTGATATGATGTCTCTTGCATCCGATATAGTCTGGACTTCATACGTGCCTGTCTTCTCCAGGTTGATCTTAGTTATCTTAAGAAAATGCTCCTCATCGTCCACGATCATCACTTTTCTCTTTTCCATATTAGCCTCTTTCCTCTCCGGGTATGGTAAAGACAATAGTAAATTTCGTGCCTTTACCCTTTGTGCTTTCTACCCCGATCCAACCTTTATGCAACTCGACTATGCTCTTGGCTACCGAGAGCCCTAAGCCCGTACCTTCCGCTCGATTTTTTGTGGTAAAAAATGGCTCGAATATCTTATTCATTATATCCTTATCTATCCCCTCGCCGGTATCTTCAACTTCCACAAAAATGGCTTCTTCTCGCAATCTGAAAATGTCGTTTGCTCTGTTCCCAACTTTATTTTTCTGCGCGTTCAGTTTTGACAAATAAGAACGGACAAAGAGCGTTCCGCCTTTAGGCATGGCATCTGCCGCGTTACTAAACAGGTTGACAAACAGCTGCTCTATCTTTCCCGCGTCCGTAAGCGTCTTAGGCAGACTCTCGCCTAATTCGCAGACAAGCGCTATATCATTCAGCTTAAGCCTGTACCGCACCAAATCGATGGACCTTGCGATTACAGAATTAATGTCCTGGGAATCTATTTTGAGCTCTTGGGCCCTTGAGAAATCAAGCAGCGCGCGCACGATTTTATCAGCCCTTTTTACGCTATCCTTCATCATCTGAAGTATCTCGCGATTATCCTTGTCTTCAGGCGGCAATGCCCCTTCAAAGAAATTTATCCCCTGCAGTATAATTCCCAGAGGGTTTTTGACCTCATGCGCGATGCCTGAGGCCATTCTGCCTACGGCCTCCATCTTTTCGGCGTGGACAACCTGTGCCTGAGCCTCTTCTAATTTTTTCAAGCTCTTCTCTAGTCCTTCCCTGACCTGGTTGTTATCCTCCAACATGCTGGTCACTATTTCACGGGATTTAAACGCCTCCTTTAAGGCAGCTTCCAATTCCCGAGTCTTGCTCCCAAGGTTATCCTCCGCAACGGCCTGTTGAACGACAAAGGCGACGGTGGTACTCAGATTGTCCAGCGCCGCGTCTTCAGCGGACAGTATTGGATGTTTGGCAAATAGAGCCATAACTCCTATCGTCCCTTGGCCGGTAATTCGAAGCTGGTAACCCGCGAACGACACGAGCCCCAGTTCACGCGCCCATTCATGGTTATGCACGCGAGGATCGTCCACTACATCATTCGTCAGAAGCTTATGCTCTTTGCCTGAGGCGATAAGCCCGATCTTATAGCAGTCAAAAGGGACTCGGGCGTGGCCTTGGCCATCTATGTGGGTGTATCGGCCGGAGCTTGACATTAAATGTAGACATTTTTCGCGAAAACGGCAGACATGCGGTCCTTCCTTGACTTCGGCATGCCTACAACCCTGCCCGCACAAATCTCCGGGCCGAATCAGCCATATCCGGCAAAAATCAGCGTCAAAAATGCGCACAATGTTGTCGGTTATACTCTTAAGTTTACTGTCAAGCGTGGACAGTGCAAGAAGCGACTGCTGGAGCGTACTGATATCCTGCTGCCACCTCAGTGTTTTATCGCGCTCCTCTTCCATCTTCTTACGCTCGGCGATTTCTTTATTGAGCTTATCTATTGAAGTAGTGTTAGTTTTAAAATTTTCAACCATCTCATCAAATGCCCGGCAGAGCTGGCCGACCTCGTCTTTTGCATTAGTGCCTACCTTATAATCCAAATTGCCGTTACCGATAATCTCAGTTCCTTTGTGCAGCTTATGGAGCGGACCGGTGATTAACTTAGCGAGGAATATACCTAAAAACCAAGCAACGATGGGCACTATGAGGAAAATTAGGAAAAAAGTCAGGCGGAGTTCAGTCAGGGACGCAAATGCCTCTCTTATATCAATCTCGGCTAAAACCGCCCACTGCATCTGGGGTATGTATTCGTGCGCTCCCAAAACCTGCACACCGCGATAATCAAGAAAAATCCGCATTTTTTTGTCTGCGGATGATATATGTTCTCTATTTTTATGCAAACGAGCCATTCTTACATTTTCGGTATCCACTTTCTGCTTTAGGACCACATCTTCTTTAAATCTGGAAGGGGTGATCATATAGCCATACTTATTGACGATATAAATCTCACCCGTATCGCCCGTGCCGGATTTCTCTGTAACAATAGTATTCAAATCATTTAATCTCGCCCTTGCCGCAAGCACGCCGAAAAATTCACCTGTTTGGCTGTCTAACAGTGGCGCGGATACGGCCATTAGAGGCTCTTTATAGTTTTCAGAATAATACACATCCTTGATATATGTTCCTTTCTGCCCCCCCAGAAAAAAGGAATCCGAGGATTTATTTGTACCGACACTGCTTTCGTTGCTGGAAGCCCGCACTTTGCCTGTTCTATCTATGAGTAGAAATTCAGCTATTGAAGGATTAGCCTCTGTTGTCCTCTCAAGCTGCATCATCGCCTGCGCCAAGGCATCAGTCCATCGAGGATCTTCCTTACCGTTAATTTTTAACAAATTCTCCAGAACCACACTTTTTGATAGCTGCCCGACAGAAATCTTCAGCATCTCAAGGTAGGTTTCTATATGGTTGGCCCGCGAGGCAACTGCCGTGTCTAAATTGTTATAAATAGACTTTTGCAAGTTTCCTTTCGCAATTGAATAAAAAATAGGCGCGGCAGTACTCACAAGAATTGTAGAAACGGCCAGAAAAGAGAGGCTTATTTTATGGGTTATCTTCATAGGGTTTTTCTAGAAGTGTAC
>Ga0315275_10000216_pt1 | contig 46889 bp, 41 predicted proteins | sample YL17G03_0_MG_FD_205557 | JGI IMG/M metagenome (GOLD analysis project Ga0315275, IMG submission 205557) | Sediment microbial communities from Yellowstone Lake, YNP, Wyoming, USA - YL17G03_0 | ecosystem: Environmental > Aquatic > Freshwater > Lake > Sediment | place: USA: Wyoming | collected... | reverse complement strand
TTAACATTCTATTTTTTACTTTTTTTAAAATAAAAGACAGCCTCTTTGGGCAAAATGTTGTATCTGAAAAATATGGGCAGTCTTTATCAAAAGTTTATCCGGGTTGGAGCGAGAAAGAGATAAACCAATTATTAAGCGAAACATGGTCAAGAAACTACAACTACGAGCCCTTTACTCAGTTTAAGGAAAGCCCTTATCAGGGTAAATATGTAAACGTAGACGAAAACGGTTTTAGGGTTACAAAGAATCAAGGCCCCTGGCCCTTGGCAAAAGAAAATTTTAATGTTTTTATCTTTGGCGGATCTACAACTTTCGGATACGGATTGCCGGATGAAGAAACCATAGCTTCCTATATGCAGGATTACCTTTCCGAAATTAATCTGGAGAGCAAGAAGGTGGTTGTATATAATTTCGGTCGGGGAAACTATTTTTCAACACAAGAACGCATTCTTTTTGAGCAGTTATTAAATACAAACAATGTTCCAAATCTGGCAATATTCATCGATGGCATCAATGAGTTTTATTACAACGAAGATAAGCCGGTTTTTACCGATCTTTTTGAAAAAATCGTCGGGGATAGAACGGGGGCGCTGAAATATCTGAGCTTGCGGGCACTGAAAATGACCCCGATTGGTCAAGCAGCAGACTATTTCGGAAATAAAATCTTCAAAGATAATAAATCAAATCTGGAAGAAGCATATAACGACCCCATTTTAATAGATAGGGTGATTAGTAGATATTTAAAAAATAAGAATTTAATTGAAGCGATAGCCAAGGGTTATAATATAAAACCCATATTTGTCTGGCAGCCCATTCCTTTGTATAAATATGATTTGAAATATCACCTTTTTGCCGAAGGAGGATTTGATCGCCACACTTATTCAAAATACGGCTATCCTCAGATGGCTAAGCTGAATGAAGGCGGTTCTTTGGGAAATGATTTTTTATGGTGCGCTGATATTCAAGAGTGGATAGAAGAGCCCTTATATCTTGATAAGGTTCACTACACAGCAGAAATGTCCCAGAAGCTAGCAAAAAAAATAACAGAATTATTGACCGAAAAAATCTATTAAAAAGCGCGATTATCACTAATCAGTTAAATTAAAACGTGAATAAAATTGAGTCAATAAATTATTTTAATAAAGTCGCCCTGGAAAGAGATAAATGGAAAAATAGAAATAGGTATTATCACCAGGACATAGAGAAGCTTTTTAATTTTCTGGTGCCCGAAAATTCTTCGGTATTAGAGATCGGCTGTGGCACGGGCGACATTTTAAGTCGTCTTAAATCGGAGAAGAAAAAAGGCATTGATATTAGCCCCGAGATGATTTCCGTGGCGAAAAATAAATATCCAGGGCTTAATTTTGATACTGGAGACGCGGAGAACCTGAGTTTAAATGAAAAATATGACTACATTATTCTTTCGGGGATAGTCGGATCATTGCTAGATATCCAAAAAACATTTCAGGAACTCCATAAGGTTAGTTATTCTAAATCAAGAATTATCATTACTTATTATAATTATCTTTGGGAGCCGATTTTGAAATTAGCAGAAAAATTACACTTAAAAATGCCTCAGCCTTGGCAGAACTGGGTTTCCTCCCCTGATTTAGAAAACTTTTTTAACCTTTCCGGTTTTGAGGTAATCAAAAAAGGAAATCGCCTTTTGTTGCCGAAATATATTCCCATAATCTCAACAATATTTAATCGCTATTTGGCCAAATTTCCGATAATTAAGGAATTATGTTTAACGTATTATATGGTTGTCAGGCCCTATCCTAAGCCATCAGACTCGGAGCCAGTTGTTTCCATAATCGTTCCGGCACGAAATGAAGCTGGCAATCTTGAGCCCCTGATCCGAAGAATCCCCTCGCTGGGCAGTCATACCGAAATTATTTTTATTGAAGGGCATTCCAAAGACAACACATTAGAGGAGGCCCAAAGAATCAAAAATAAATATTCCGATAAAGATATTAAAGTTTTTGTTCAGGATGGGTCGGGAAAAGGGGATGCGGTAAGAAAAGGGTTTGATATTGCCAAGGGCGATGTTTTAATGATTTTAGATGCTGATTTAAGCGTTTTTCCGGAAGACGTATCTAAGTTTTACGAAGCTTTAATTATGGAAAGGGGAGAGCTAATTAATGGTTGTCGCTTGGTTTATCCTTTGGAAAAAGAATCCATGCGGTTTCTTAATCTTCTTGGCAACAAATTCTTTAGCATGATGTTCAGCTGGCTCTTGGACCAGAAAGTAAAAGATACTCTTTGTGGGACAAAGGCTCTCTGGAAGAAAGATTATCAGAAGATCAAAGCAGGACGGAAATTTTTTGGAGACTTTGATCCGTTCGGAGATTTTGATTTGCTTTTCGGGGCGGCCAAATTAAATTTTAAAATTATTGATCTGCCGATTCGGTACCAGCCGAGAACCTACGGAAGCACAAATATCAGCCGTTTTCGTCATGGCTGGCTGCTTCTGGAAATGTGCTTTTTCGCAATGAGAAAAATTAAATTTATATGAACCAGATTTCCGGACATTTTGATAAGATTGCCAGGGATTATGATGATCATAAGAAGAAAAACTGGTATTACTATGACAATTTAAAAAAACTTTTTATAAATTTAATCCCGCCCCAAAAAAAAGTATTGGATGTCGGCTGCGGCACAGGTGATATTTTAGTAAATCTGAAACCCAGTTACGGATTAGGAATTGATATTAGCCAGGAAATGATTAAAATTGCCCAGTTAAAGTATAAAAATAAACCAAATATTCAATTTTTATTCGGAACGATTGAAAAATTTGTTGGCTCTGGCCTCTCTCAAAAATTTGAATATATCTATATGGCTGACGTGATAGAACACCTAAGAGATGTTTCTTTAGCCATCAAGAGCGTCAGCCAGGTTGCCGACTCCAATACAAAAGTTATTATCTCAATGGCGAATCCTTTATGGGAACCGGTTCTATTAATTCTGGAGAAACTAAAACTGAAAATGGCAGAAGGGCCTCATAAAAGAATATCTTTCAAAAAAATGGAATCCATTCTTATTAATAATGATTTTAGAATCATAGATAAGGGCTACAGATTACTTTTGCCAATTTATGTGCCCTTTTTGTCCGACTTCATCAATAAGTATTTTTATCACGTTCCTTTATTAAAAAGTCTCGGTTTGATTATTTTTATTAAATGCTCTAAAATTAGCCAATGAAAATGTTAACTGAGATTGAAAATTTATTGCAAAAAAGGAAATTCGTATTTATAATTTTATTTTTAATCTTATCTGGCCAACTGTTTTATAGTTTTGTCTTTCCCAGCGCCAACTCCACTGATTATTGGAAGACGATGGAGGAGCTCAATTTTTTTAAAGGCCACTCGTTCGATACTTTTGACAACTCTATTTTAAACAAAATTTACCCCTTAATAGCCAATTACCGTCTTAATTTGGATGGAGGCGGGCAGATTCTTTTGGCTCATGATTTTCCCCAGCATTATTTTAGAGGGCACCTAGTTTTTCTTAATCGGCCTCTTTATGCCTTTTCAATCTTTTTAATTTCTTGGCCCCTGCATTTAATCAGCAATTCTTTTTCTTTAACCTTCCTTTCTGGCATTTTCCTTAACTTCGTTTTATTTCTCACCGCAACCTTTCTTTTTTATTTGTTACTGCAAAAATTAATTTCGTCCCGGGTAGCCTTCCTTTCTTCTCTCCTATTAATTCTCTCTCCTTTTACCCATATCTGGCTTGTTCAGCCCGAAACAAATGTTTTCGGCGTCTTTGCGGTATCTCTCAGTCTTTATTTGTTTTACAGCTATGTAACCAACCCTTCTTTTAAAAAAATAATTATTTTTTCTTTGATAATTGGAATCTTAATGTTGGGCAAAATGCTCTTTGCCATATCGTTTTTTATTCTGTTATCTGCGCTATATTTCAAGCGCTATAGGGAGGGCATTCTGTTTTTAATAATTCACTTAATTCCCATAGGTTTTTGGTATCTATGGGTGACTAAAGTTTGGGGGATGAGTTATTTTTCCGCTGAGATAACAGATTTTAACATGGGTATTTGGTTAATTAATATCTTTCACTGGCCCTGGTATCAAAGCGCTAAGATTTTTCTTAACGCTCTTCCCATGTTTATTTTATCTATAATCTATGGATTTTTACTGCTTCCGGTAATTTTTGCTCTCATTGGTTTTAGCAAGCTTAATTTCAAAAATAGAACCTTTTTTTCTCTTGACTTAATTCTTTCTTTCTTTCTTTTGTTTTTTTTAATGAATTTTTATGCACCTCGACAGGGCTTCTTGCTATTTCCGCTTATTTATCCTTTAACCGTTTTAGGCATAGACAAGACAGCCGATTATTTAAAGAAATATATAAATCCAAAATTCTTTTACTTGGTTATTTATATAATTTTGATAATCATCTCCAGTATTAATATTTATAAAATTTTTCCGTACGACGGCAATTGCTGCCCTTGGTTAATTTAAAAAATTATTTTTGATTCAAATATTACCTAAAACATGGAACATCTGAATAAAAAAGTTTTAGTCACCGGCGGGGCTGGATTTGTAGGCAGCCATCTTGTAGATAGATTAATAGGAGAGGGATATAAGGTGATTGTGATTGATAATTTGTCTAGCGGTCGGAAAGATAATTTAAGACCTGAATATTTTAAAGGAAAAAATCCCGCCCTTCGTTTCTATAAAATCGATATCTGTGATCCTAAAATATCTGAAATTTTCAGAAAGGAAAAACCAGAATTTGTTTTTCACTTCGCCGCCCATATTGAAGCAAGAGAATCGGTAAAAGATCCGATTTTCGACGCCCAGGTCAATATTTTAGGAAGCATTAATATTTTAGAGAACTGTCGCAAGTTTAACATAAAAAAGATAATTTTTTCTTCAAGCGGCGGAGAAATTTACGGAGCAGCAAAAAAAATCCCCACTTCCGAAAATTATTCTCCCTGCCCTCTTTCGCCTTATGGAGCAGGTAAGCTGGCGGTAGAAAAGTACCTTGATGTTTATTATTATCTTTTTAATCTACCCTACGTAGCCCTGCGCTACGGAAACATTTATGGTCCAAGACAAAATCCAAACGGGGAAGCGGGCGTAATCGCGATTTTCACCAATAAAATGTTAAAAAACGAACAAGCTTTTCTTCACGGCAACGGAAAACAATCTAAAGACTATATTTTTATTGAAGATGTGATAGAGGCAACTTTTCTTAGTTTTAAAAGGAAGTTCACGGGCATTATAAACATAGGTACTGCCAAAGAGACATCGGTTTTAGAAATTTTTAAAAAGATTAAAGCACTAACTCAATCAAAAACAAGAGAAAAGCACATTCCTCTTCCGCCCTGTAGCTTCAAAAGGGGTTGCCTTTCTATAAAAAAGGCTAAAAGAGAGATCAATTGGCAGCCAAAATATAATCTAGAAAGGGGACTTAAAATAACAGTAGAATGGTTTAGGTCTAAAACTAAGTGATTTTACTTGGCTCTAAAATAATGATAAGGTGAAAAATAACAATTTTTTTTGCCTCTTCTCTAAAATGAAAATTTCAGTAATTATTCCTTGTTACAATGAGGAAGACACAATTAGGGGCGTCATAGAAGCAATTCCAAAAGAAGTGTTAGAAATTATCGTTGTTGACAATAATTCGACGGATAAAACTGAAGAAATTGCTAAAAGTTTAGGAGCTAGGGTTGTCAAAGAAAAAAGACAAGGGTACGGGGCAGCCCTAAAGAGAGGCTTTGAAGAGGCAAAAGGTGAAGTCATTGTTACCCTTGATGGCGACGGGCAGTACCCTGCCGAAATGATCATGGAAGTTTCTAATTATTTAATAGAAAATAATTTAGATTTTATTTCTTGTTCTCGTTTTCCTTTAAAAAATAAAAATTCGTTAGTTCTTCCAAGAAGAATAGGCAACCTTATCTTCGTTATAATTGTTAATTTTCTTTTCGGATTGGATTTAAAAGATTCCCAATCCGGAATGTGGGTTTTTAAGAAAGAAATTTTCAATGAAATAAAATTAGAAAGCGACGATATGCCGCTTTCGGAAGAAATAAAAATAAAGGTTGCAAAAAATCCAAAACTTAAATTCGGAGAATATCCTATTCCCTATTATCCCAGGAAAGGGACTTCAAAATTTTCTTTCTTTAAACACGGATTAATAAATTTTGTTTTTTTGATAAATCTGAAGATAAAAAATTGGTAAAAAAACAAATTTACCAATAAGTATTTTTATGGGATTATTTTTAAGATTTTTTTCTAATATCTACGATAATAAAAAATCATTATTAATTTCCATTTTTCTTGTTTCCATTCTTTTTTCATTGTTTTTTTTACTTTTCTTCAAAAACATAGGACCCTCTCAGCAACTTGTTCCCGGCACAGATTACCTTAATTTTTACGAACCAGTTGCCAATAGTATTCTTCAAGGGAAAGGCATTCCCGTTAAAGAATTTCTTGGCATAAAGTATCCGCCAGGTTACCCCCTTTTTCTGGTGATTATTTTTAAATTTTCTCAATTGACGGCGATTAACAAAATGGCATTGATTATTATATTTAACGTTATTATTACAGCATTAGGATGCTGTTTTTTATTTCTGCTTACTGATTCAATCTTTGGAAAAAGGATTGCTTTAATTTCTTCAATTTTATGGCTGAGCTATCCCTTTAACCTGTGGCTTATAAAGAATCCCAATACCGAAGTGCCCTTTATTTTATTATTTTATTTTGCGCTTTGGATATACCTGTTAGCGCTTAAAAGCCGTTCCGTTAAATTGGCTTTGTTGTCCGGGGTTTTGCTTGGCCTTGCTGCCCTTATAAGGCCTATTATTATTTTTCTTCCCCCTTTTCTCGCAGTTCTAATATTCTTTCTATTAAAGGATTTATCGTTTAATAAGAGATTTATAATTTCTAGCATTTTATTAATAGGTTACCTTTTAGCCATATCGCCGTGGCTGGCATACGTTTATAAAAATACGGGCAATTTAATTATGCTGTCTGCCTCGGGTTCCAGTTCAACTATATCAAGTAGCCTTACTTTTCTTGTTGATAAGTCCAAAGTGGTTTATGAAGATAAAGCATGGGAAAAATTTTCTCCCCCAAAAGACATTGTTGATTTAATAGAAAGATCAAGGATTGCAAAAATGGATACCTTTGGTGGTGTAGCGCATTTTTTCTTGCAAGAATTAAGAAGCCACCCCGTAACTTTTTTCAAATTGCTGGCAATAAAAATGGCAAGGTCTTGGTATGCGACTTCCGAAATGTGGCTAGAGAAACAGATATTATTATTGCAATCGCCGTATCTTATTTCTGGCTTGGTGGGACTGATTTTATTTTTTAAAAAATTAAAAGATAAAATGGCATATCTGTTTTTCCTGCTGACGGTGATTTTTTATTTCTGGGCATTGGCGACCGCAACCTTTTCCATTTTACGCTATATGATTCCGGCAATGGGGCTTCTGATTGTTTTTTCAGCGATTACGGTTAGCGCGGTATTAGATAAATTAAATAAACATGTATTCTTTTCTCGATAAATTTCTTCGCTGGATGCGCTTTAATAAAGTTAGAAAATACATCCCTAAAGATTCTGTTATCTGTGATATCGGTTGCGGATCGGACGCCTATTTTCTAAAAAATATTTCAGGTTTAATAAAATACGGCGTGGGTTTGGACAAAGACATTAAAGAATACAAAGATTCTAAAATCGAGCTTAAAAATTTAGAAGTTTTTGAAAGAATTCCCTTAGAGGGAGAGAAATTTGATGTGATTACAATGATGGCAGCCCTAGAGCATATGGATTACCCCCAAGAAGTCCTAAAAGAATCATTCCGCCTTTTAAAAAAAGAGGGAAAGCTAATCATGACAACCCCAACTCCTTTTTCAAAGTCGATTTTAGAAATTCTGGCTTTCAAATTACGATTAATTAGCAAGGAATCGATTCAAGAGCATAAAAATTATTTTTGGCCAAAAGATATAAAAAAAATACTCCTTGCATCTGGATTTAAAAAAGAAAATATTAAGAGCTATTTTTTTGAGTTTTTACTTAACAGTTTAATAGTCGCTAGAAAATAGTCGTTCTTAAATAAAAAATAATTTTCTAATTCCAATGTTTCAAACCTTCCTAATTTTAGGTTTTTGTATTCTCTCGACAGTCGGCGCCCAACTTTTTCTCAAAAGGGGAGTGCTGGCGTTGGGGAATTTAGATTTTTCTATTTCTAATCTTATAGGATTGATTCCCCGAGTTATTCAAAACTTTTGGTTGATGGGAGGATTGATTTTACTTGGAATTGGTTTTTTCCTCTGGCTTTTTGTTATTTCAAAAATTAAACTCAGCATGGCCTACCCAGTTTCAACCAGTCTTAATTTATGCTTAATTATTTTAGGTTCTTGGTTAATATTCAAAGAACAGCTGCTTCCGGTTCAGATTTTAGGCGTTGCCGTTATTATTCTCGGCATTTTTTTAGTATTAAAACCTTAAAATTAATTATTTCTCTTTTAAAGCATGAAGCCCACCGCCGCGACAAATTTTAATTTACCCTTAGTTTCAATAATTATTCCCTGCAGGAATGAAGAAAAATACATTGGAAAATGTTTAAACTCCGTAATTTTACAGGACTATCCCAAAGAAAAAACAGAGGTTTTGGTTATTAACGGAATGAGCGAAGACGGAACGAGCGAGGCCATTAAGAACTATTCGCAGCAGTATCCTATCATCAGATCCCTTGATAATCCTAAAAAATTTACCCCTTTTGGGTTAAATGTCGGCGTTAAGGAAGCCAAGGGAGAAATTATTATCCGAATGGATGCTCATGCTGAATATGAAAAAGATTATATTTCTCAATGCTTAAAGTATTTGAATGAATGCAAGGCTGATAACGTCGGAGGAGCGATTAAGACCCTACCGAGTAAGGATAATATTTGGGCCAAAGCCATTGCCATTGTCCTTTCCCATCCCTTTGGAGCCGGAAATTCTTTTTTCAGAATCGGCTCTAAGAAACCCAAATGGGTTGATACTGTTTTCGGTGGCTGCTATAGAAAAGAGATTTTTAAAAAAATCGGACTTTTTAACGAGAGATTAATAAGAAGCCAGGACATAGAATTTAATCAGAGATTAAGAAAATCAGGCGGAAAAATACTTTTAGTGCCGGATATTAAATCTTATTATTACCCCCAATCTAATTTTACTGATTTTTTAAAGCATAATTTTAATGACGGAATATGGACCATTTATCCGCTAAAATTCGGAATTAAATTTTTTTCCTGGCGACACCTAGTTCCTTTATTTTTTATCCTCGCTCTTATTATTTTATTTGAACTTTCTTCTTTTTCAAAAATTTTCTATTTTTTGCTTTTGTTAATAATTTTTCTCTATTTTCTGGTTAATATTTTATTTTCTTTTTCTATTGCCATTAAAGAAAAAAACCCTGGCCTTTTCTTTGTTCTTCCTTTTGTTTTTGCCAACCGCCATTTTGGCTACGGATTCGGTTCTTTCTGGGGGCTGATTAGAATCCTGATTTAGGTTGAAAAAATCAAAAAAATAATATAAAATTAGAGCATATTGAATCGGCGCTTTTTACATATTTTAAGATAGTTTTTGTCTATTCTTAGCCGAAAAAATAATGATTAAAAGGATATTCGACATAATCTTCTCGTTCTTGGGACTAATAATCATTTCTCCCTTTTTATTGGCAATAGCGATAATGATAAAAATTAGTTCTCCAGGACCGGTTTTTTATCGAGGAGAAAGAATCGGAAAGCTCGGGAAGCCGTTCAGGATTTTTAAATTCAGGACAATGGTTGAAAATGCCGATAAAATGGGCGGTCCCTCAACGGCCAGCGACGATCCCCGTTTGACGAAAATCGGGAATTTTCTTAAAAAATACCAACTTGACGAACTGCCCCAATTGATTAATGTTCTAAGAGGGGAGATGAGCTTGGTCGGACCGAGGCCGGAAGTAAAGATATACGTTGACATGATGACCAAAGAAGAAAGAAATATAATTCTTTCCGTGCCCCAGGGGATGACAGACCTTGCATCTTTGTGGGACTTCCATGAGGGTGATATTTTAAAGGGCAGCTCTGATCCTGAAAAAACATATATGGAAAAGATAAGGCCGAAAAAACTTGAGCTTCAAAAAGAATATGCCAGAAATCATAATTTTTTTCTTGATTTAAAAATTATTTTTAAAACAATTTTTAAAATATTTTCTTAATGGCAAACGATATTTCAAAAGAAATTTTGGTGAAAATGTATGAAACAATGTTATTGATCCGGCGCTTTGAAGAAAGGGTGGGAGAGTTAGTTTTGAAAGGAGAAATAAAAACCCCCTGCCATTTATACGTCGGTGAAGAGGCTATTGCTACGGGCGCATGCCTTACCTTAAAAAACGAAGATTATATTTTCGGAAACCACCGTTCACACGGGCACTATATTGCCAAAGGAGGAGACATTAAAAAATTAATGGCGGAAATATTTTGCAAAGAAACGGGCTGTTCCAAAGGAAAGGGGGGCTCAATGCATGTTGTTGCTCCCGAATCAGGGCTTTTGGGAACCCCTCCGATTGTTGCTGCCAGTATTCCGATTGCCGTCGGAGCGGCCTTATCTTCAACAATAAAAGGGACTAATCAGATTTCAGTTTCTTTTTTCGGAGACGGAGCGACCAATGAGGGAGTATTTTATGAATCTTTGAATTTTGCTTCTTTAAAAAAATTACCCGTGGTTTTTATATGCGAGAATAATTTTTACTCCACTCACATGCCGATTAATAAGATTTTGGCCGACACCAACATTTCTAAAAAAGCGGAAGGGTTTAATATGCCGGGTATTCAGATTGACGGCAACAACGTGATAGAGGTTTTTCAAGCCGTCCAAGAGGCAACAGAAAGAGCAAGGGAAGGAAACGGACCTACTCTTTTGGAATGCCTTACTTATCGCTGGCGCGGTCATGTGGGACCGGATGACAATATTCAGGGAACCCATACGGATATAAGGCCGAGAGAAGAATTGGACTCTTGGAAAGAAAGATGCCCAGTTAAAGGGTTGGAAAAAAACCTATTAGAACAGGGAGTACTTTCTGAGTCAGCAAAAAGGCAAATTATTGAAAAAATAGAAAAAGAGATAGAAGAGGCGGTAGAATTCGCCCGAAAAAGTTCTTGCCCGAAAGAAGAAGAACTGCTCAAGGATGTTTTTAAGATATAATTTTGAAGCAAAGAAAAACCCCTTTTTAAAAAAGAAGGGGCTTTATTATTTTAACTGGGGAAAAATTTTATTCCCAAGGCTGTTGCTTCGGGGAAGTCTGTATGGGTTTTGTTTTTTTGTAATACCCGTAATGATCTCGTTTCTTTCAAGAAATCTGATAAATTACCGCCTCGATAAAATTTTATCGCCTCCATTATCGACTCTTTGGTTACTCCGGTTTCAGCAGCGGGTACGAATCCGTCGCTGAAAAGAAGCAGAACATCAAGTTTTTTTAGGGGAATATTTGTTTTTTGCCAGCAGTATTTTACTCCTAACTGACCGTTCAAAATAGCTAGCCCGGTTTCAATGTTTGGCTGATTCTGATCTCTTAATCTTAGCCTGCAAAGTTGGGGACAGTGATCTCGCCACAAATTTTTTCTGCTGCCTTTATTTTTTTCCATAATTTCAGCCATCGCTCTGATAGTTTCCGAGTCATGAGCATATGCCTGGTTTGGAGTAAAATTGATATTAATAAAGCTATGAATCCAGCCGGCAATGCAATCTCCTCCTTGTATTATTTTTATTGATTTTTTGTCTGGCATCATTTTAGCAAAAATAAATGATGCGCCGGCCAAAAGATCAGAACGGCTTAGGGGAATCTTTTGTTCGGTCCAGAATTCAGCGATGTTTTTATTGGACCTGAGAATTGTTTTTTCTAGGCTGTCTTTTTGATCAGCAGAGTAAAAAGCTTTAAGAATTATCTGTTTTATCTTTTCGCCCCCGCTTAATCCATCAAAACGAATTGGCCCTCCTTGTTCAGGGTCGTAAGGCGCACTGAAAGCGTCGATTACTCCGAAAAAGGGATAGTTATTGATCAAACCGTCTTCTTGGTCAGAAGAGGAGCCCGGGCTATATAGCGCTTCAATCGTCTTAATCTCTGTTTTTTTCTCCATTATTTCCCTCACAAGTCAATTTTTAAGGAACTAGTGTTCCCATGAAAATTATATTAACTAAATTTCTAAAATTGTCAAGAGTTGAAATTTTAAGTAATTTAACTATAATAAAACCATAAATATGAGAAAAATTTCTTACGGCGAGGCTATAAGAGAAGCGACCGAACAGATGATGGATAAGGATCCTGGTGTTTTTGTAATTGGACAGGGCGTAAACAGTCCTTGGTATGTGGGAAATACAGCCAATGGGCTGATGGAAAGATTCGGAGAAAAAAGAGTGATAGACACTCCGGTTTCAGAAAACGGCATTACAGGAGTCGCCCTCGGCGCAGCTTTAACAGGACTAAAACCTATTTTAGTTTTTCCCAGAATGGATTTTATGTATCTGGCTTTTGATCAGATAATCAATCAGGCAGCGAATTGGCGTTATATGTTCGGAGGAAAAGTAAACGTTTCTTTGGTTATCAGGGGAATTATTAACCGGGGAGGAGAGCAGGCAGCGCAACATTCCCAAGCTCTTCATTCCCTGTTTGCCCATATTCCCGGACTAAAGGTTGTTATGCCAGCTACCCCCTATGATGCAAAAGGCCTTTTAATCTCAGCGATTGAGGATGGAAATCCGGTTGTTTACATTGATGACAAGTGGCTTTATGAAGAAGAAGCGGATGTACCAAAAGAAATATACAAGGTTCCCATCGGAAAAGGGGCTATAAAAAAGCAGGGAAAAGATGCTACTGTTGTAGCGATTTCATACATGGTAAAAGAGGCAACAAAAGCGGCAGAAGTTCTTGAAAAAGAAGGAATCAGTATTGAGGTAATAGATTTGCGCTCGATTAAACCCTTAGACGAAGAAATCGTTTTGGAATCAACAAGAAAAACCAAAAGATTAGTAATAGCCGATGTGGGCTGGAAAACAGGAGGCATTGCCTCGGAAATCGCCAATAAAGTTTATTCCAAGCTTTACAAAGAGCTGAAATCAAGGATAGAAATAGTTGCCCTACCCGATGTTCCGGCTCCGGCCAGCCAAGTTCTTGAAGAAAAATTTTATCCGAATAAAAACGATATTACTGAAGCAATTAAAAAAACAATCAAAAATGTTTAAAGTTCCTTTCGTCAATTATTCATTACAATATAAAAATCTGGAAACAGAAATAAATGCTGCGATGAAAAGCGTTTTAAATAGGGGAGACCTGATATTGCGCTCCGACGTGGAAGAGTTTGAGAAAAAAATGTCTGAATTCTTGGGGGTTAAATATTTTATAAGCCTTAACTCAGGCACAGACGCCTTAATTTTTGCCTTAAAAGCGGCTAAAATAGGGGCTGGAGACGAAGTAATTACGGTTTCCCATACTTTTGTCGCCTCTATCGCAAGCATTGTCCATTGCGGAGCAAAGCCGGTTTTAGTGGATGTCAAAGAAGATTTCACCATGGACATGGAAAAAGCCGAGGAGGCAATTATGCCAAGAACCAAAGCCATATTGCCGGTTCATTTAAACGGCAGAATGTGCGACATGGAAAGATTGATGGAAATTGCAAACAAGCATAATTTGATAATTATCGAAGACTCAGCTCAAGCCCTGGGAGCAAAATTCAAAAATAAAATGGCTGGAACATTCGGAGTAGCCGGTTGCTATAGTTTTTACCCGGCAAAAATTTTAGGAACCTTCGGCGACGGCGGAGGATTAGCTACTAGCGATGAGAAAATTGCCGAAAGAACAAGACTTTTCAGGGACCACGGACAAAAGACCAAAACCGAAATTCTTTGCTTTGGCTGGACCTCCAGACTGGATAATCTTCAGGCCGCTGTTTTAAATATAAAAATTAAACACTTAAATGAATGGATTGAAAGAAGAAGAGAAATAGCCGCAATCTACAATAAAAATTTATCGGATGTTTCCGGAATCAAATTGCCTCCCGGACCGGATTCGGACAAAAAGTATTTCGATGTTTTTCAAAATTACGTTTTAAGAGCGGAAAAGAGAGATGAGCTTTTTGCATTTTTAAAAGAAGAAGGAGTAGAAACGCTGATTAAAGATCCTATTGCCGTTCATTTTCACCCGGGACTCGGTCTTTCTGATTTTCATCTTCCTTTCAGCGAAGATCTGGCGAAAAAAGTAATTTCTTTGCCTTTATATCCAGAACTAACAAAAGAACAAATTAAATATGTGATAGAGAGCGTCAGAGTTTTTTATAAAGATGGAAAAAGTATTTAAAAAATTTTTAACGGACAAAAGAAGAATAGGGAAGATTTTATTATTTATTTTTCTTGATATTTTTTTTATTGTTCTTTCCGTCTATTCGGCTTTTCTTTTAAGATTTGAGGGAAAAATACCTGCTCAGCATTTTTTAAATCTTGAAGGAATGATTTTTTTAACTTTATTATTTTCCCTCCCTATTTTTTATTTCTTAAAACTTTATTCTTTTTCTTGGGCTTACGTAAGCGCCGACGAACTGATTTCATTGCTTCAAGCCGCCTTTTTAAGCTTTTTGTTTTTAACCACATCTATTTTCATACTAAGAGACCAGCCTTTTTTCTTCGGATTCCCCCGTTCAACCATTTTTATTAGCTACTTTCTGATCATTTTGTTTTCCGGAGCCATACGTTTTTCCAAAAGGATTTATCTCCAAATTTTCCAAAAAGGAGACGGAAAAGAAAAAGAAAGAACATTAATCGTAGGAGCGGGCGATGCAGGAGAGCAGATATTGAGAAGCATTTTAAGCTTTAAATTCGGCCCCTACCTGCCCGTTGGCTTTGTCGACGATAATCCCAATAAAAAAGGAGTTCTAATCCACGGCCTGAAGGTCTTGGGAAAAATCGAGAATATTCCTTTGATAGTAAAAGAAAAAGACATAGAATGCTTGATTATCGCCCTTCCTTCGGCAGGAAGAGACACCATCGGAACGGCGGCTGAAAAAGGCAGGGAAGCGGGTTTGAAAAAGATTAAAATTCTTCCCTCGATAAATGAAATTATGAGCGGAGCGGTAAAGATAGGGATAGGAGCTCTCAGGGAAATACAGATGGAGGATTTATTGGGCCGGGAATCCGTTGTCTTGGACCAAAAGGCGATTGAAACTTTCATTAAGAATAAAAAAATCATGATTACGGGCGGAGCAGGCTCAATCGGTTCAGAGTTTTGCCGCCAGACAGCCAGATTTAATCCTTCTCTTCTGCTGATTTTAGATCAAGATGAAACGGCTGTTTTTAATATCTCCGAAGAGTTAAAAGAAAAATTCAGCAATTTAAAAATTATTCCCGTAATAGCTGATATTCAGGATAAGACCAAGATAAGTCAAATTTTTAAGGAATTTAATCCGAATATAGTTTTTCACGCAGCTGCCTACAAGCACGTTCCTTTAATGGAGGAACATCCGGACGAGGCGGTGAAAAATAATATCTTCGGAACGAAAATTGTCGCCGATTTAGCGATAGAAAACCATGTTGATAAATTTGTCTTTATTTCCACCGACAAGGCGGTAAATCCCAAATCAGTGATGGGGGCGAGCAAAAGAATCGGGGAAATGATCTGCCAGACTTTAAACAAGAAAAATTCCACCAAGTTCATATCAGTCAGGTTCGGAAACGTTTTAAACAGCCAGGGAAGCGTAATACCCATTTTCAAGGAACAAATTAAGAACGGCGGACCGGTCAAAGTTACCCATCCGGAAATGACGAGGTATTTTATGACCACCTCTGAAGCGTGTCTTTTGGTAATGCAGGCGGCAATGATGGGTCAGGGAGGAGAGGTTTTTGTTTTGGATATGGGCAAGCCGGTCAAGATAAAAGACTTGGCCAAAGAATTAATCCGCCTTTCCGGGTTGGAGCCGGATAAAGATATCGCCATAGTCTATACCCAGCCGCGGCCGGGAGAGAAAATTTTTGAAGAGATTCTGACGGCCGAAGAAGGAACGATGGCCACGGCAAATAGAAAGATTTTTATCGCCAAGCTTTCCAGTGTCGATGAAGAAAAACTAAATTCAGGGCTGGCAAAATTATCGGTTTTAGCCCATAATAGGGACAAGGTTAATATAATAAAAACTTTAAAAGAATTAATTCCTTCTTATGCTAAATAAAGAAAGCCGGGAAAAAATTTATTTATCAATCATCGAATGGGGAACTTATTTAACGTTATTCACTCCTTTAATTTTTTTCAGGGAGTTTTTCTTCCCCTTTGTTGTCCCTAAGACTATTTTTTTTCGCATCATTGTTGATATTATCTTCATTGCCTATATCCTCCTTGTTGTTTCCAATCGTAAGTATTTACCGAAAATCAACGCCCTGACGACAGCCATTATAATTTTTCTGACTATTGCCGTAATTACTTCCCTTACCGGAGTTAATCCGGAAAAGAGCTTTTGGAGCGTATTTGAAAGAATGACCGGGCTCCTAACTTTTTTCCATCTCTTTGCCTTTTACATTATTTTAAGCAGCGTTTTCAAGGAAAGAAAACAATGGGAAAGAATTTTAACCGTTTCGATGATAGTCGGAGTTTTTCTTTGTTTTTACGTCTGGACGTCAGATGAAACCTTTGCCAGGGGCGGCGGCACGGTCGGAAACACGTCATTTTTAGCCGGGTATCTGCTTTTTGACATATTCTTTGCCATAATTATGCTATTTACAAAAAATGGCGCTTGGAAAATACTTTACGGAATATTTTTATTTATTTTAATTTTAGGGCTATTCGTATCTCAAGAGCCCTGCCGCGGGGCAATTGCCGCTTTTTTCGGAGGAGTGATTATTATTGGCTTCGGCTATTTATTGTTCCGTATTTTCACTTCAAATAAAAAGACATTGAAAAAATGGGTTCTGTCGATTTTAATTTTATTAATCATGGCAGCGATAGTTCCTCTTCTGTTCGGTTCAGTCAGGGGAAAAATATTCGGAATATGGGAGACCTACGGCTCTACCGCAAGGACGATAGTTTGGAAAATGAGCATTGAGGGCTGGAAAGAAAGGCCCTGGCTGGGATGGGGCCAGGAGAATTTCAATATCCCCTTTGCCAAGTACTTTGATCCTACCCTGCCTCTGACCTTTGATGTCTGGTATGACAGAGCTCATGATATTATTTTGGATACAGCTGTTGCCTCCGGGTTATTGGGGCTGATAAGCTATTTGGCAATTTTCGGAGTGGCCATTTTCAGCTTAATCCGTCTTTTCCCCAAAGTGATTGATCGGAAAAATGTATTTTTTCCATTGGGGACAATCGCTATCTTGGCGGCTTATTTTGCCCAAAATATCTGGGTTTTTGATATGATTTCCAGTTACATGATGTTTTTCCTGTCCTTAGCTTTTGCCAACTTTTTAATACTTGCCGTCAAAGAAGAGAAAAAAACAGATTATGCGGTAAAATCAAATCCGGCATATTCTTTAATCGGGGGAATCTTAATAATAGTTTCTATTCTTTCTATTTATTTTGGGAATATCCAGCCGGCAAGAGCTTCAAATTTAACCGTCCGGGGCATTAGTTTTCCCCTTGAAGAGTCTGTCTCGGATTTTCAAAAGGCCTATGAAATTTCTCCAGTTTCAAAAACCGAAATTCCGGAACAGTTTTCCAGAAGAATTATTGATTTGGCTTATCAGGCGGGACAAAATCCGACCCAGGAGCAAAAAGAAATTCTGGCAAAAGGGCTTAAGTTGGCCGAAGAGATGTCTCAAGAAGGCATCAAGAAGAATCCTTTAGATTTCCGATTCCGCCTGTTTTTAGGAGAATATTACAGGAATAATTATCAGATTAGCCAGAACAAAGAATTTCTTAGTTTAAGCGAAGAAACCTTGAAAGAGGCTATGAAATTAAGCCCGAACAATCAGCAGGTGTACTGGAGCCTGGGGCAAACCCAGCTAAATCAAGGAAAAAAAGATGAGGCAATCGATAGTTTTAAAAAAGCCGCTGATCTGGAGCCTAAGCTTCCTCAAGCTCACTGGTATTTGTTTTTAGTCTATAAGACCCTTCAGGAAAACGAATTGGCCTTGCAGGAATTTAAAAAAGCCGAAGAGCTGGGCTATAACTGGAAAAAAGATTCAGACAGCCTGAAACATGTAATAGACCTTTACCGAATTCTCAATGATGCCAATTCTTTTGTCGCCATTGCGGAAGAGGGGGTGAATAATTTTCCCAAAGACGTTGAGCTTTGGAGCGATTTAGCTAGCGGCTATGCCGCCCTAGGCCAAAAAGAAAAAGCTAAAGAAGCGGCAGGGCATATTTTAGAGCTGAACCCCGACCTTAAAACCCAGGTAGATAGTTTTTTAAAGGGTCTGGGATATTAGAGGCAAAGGGGGTTGACTTTTTTTAAGGATTTGTTAATATCTTATCAGTGAGTGTCCGCCCTTGGCGGATTCCGCTAAGTTGACAGCAGGCCTCCCTCGAGCGAGGTCTGTTGTTTTTTTGTAAACTACCTTCTAAAAAAAGAGACGGACGAGTTAACTCCAAAACTAAGTTTTTAGTGAGTGCTACCGTCCGTCTCAGTTATATTCTAAACCTTGCAATAAAATATTCAAGAATTATGCTAAGATTAAATAGATGAATATTATTAAAGAGTTGCCGACCACTAAAAAAGATGTTTCCTTGGCGCAATATACTACTTTTAAAATTGGCGGAAGAGCCAAGTATTTTTTTGTTGCCGAAACAAAGGAAGATTTGATTAAAGCCATTTCCCTGGCCAAAAAATTGAAATTGAAATTTTTTATTTTGGGAGGAGGAAGCAATTTATTGGTTTCCGACAAGGGATACAACGGACTGGTAATAAAAACCAAAAATTCGCACATAGAAATTAAAAAAAAGGGAATGGCGATAAATTTTATTTGCGGAGCGGGAACGCCGCTGGCGAGTATAGTTTTGCAGTCAATTGAAAACAGCGCCAAAGGGTTAGAATGGGCAGCTGGCATACCGGGAACCGTGGGGGGTGCCATTTTCGGCAATACAGGCGCTTTTAGCGGGTCCATGAGCAATGATATTGAAGAGGTGGAGGTTTTAGATGTCCGGAAAATGACTGTTAAAAAATTCAAGAACAAAGATTGCAGGTTTGAATATCGCAAAAGCGTTTTTAAGCAAAAAAAAGATTTTGTTATACTCTCGGCAAGGCTAAAACTAGAAAAAGGGAAAAAAGAAAAAATTAAAGAAATAATAAAAGAACATTTGGAAAAAAGAAAAAAATTCCAGCCCTTGCATTATCCTTCAGCTGGCTCAGTTTTTGTAAACCCAAAAACCGGATTGAAAACCGGAGAAATGATCGAGAAGTGCGGATTGAAGGGGAAAAGAATAGGAAAAGCTCAGGTATCCGAGAAGCACGCTAATTTTATAGTGAATCTGGGAGGGGCGAAGGCGAAAGATGTTAAAAAACTGATAATCTTGATAAAAAAAAGGGTAAAAAATAAATTCGGAATAATTCTGAAAGAGGAAATCATCAGTGTTTAAAAAAACATAGCGGATAGAGAAAATTATTGGTATTATTTAGAAAACCTTCTGCTTTTTAGAGCTGGCTCACCCAATTAATTTTCCAGCTATTTAGAAAACAGAGGGTTTTTAATTTGAGAAATTCTCATTTTTATTGTAATATAATCTCTACCATGTCAATTTTTAATAAAATCTTTGGCGATGCCAACGAAAAATATGTAAAAGATATCAGGCCCTTAGTTGAAGAGATAAATCTTTTCGAAAAGGAAATAGAAAAGCTTTCCGATGAAGAGCTGAAAGAAGAAAGCGCGAAGCTCAAGGAAAGGTTGAAGAACGGAGAAAAACTCGATGATCTGTTAACCAGATCATTTGCCCTGGTCCGTGAGGCGGGAAAAAGAACCTTGAATCAAAGGCACTTTGACGTCCAGCTGATGGGCGGGATTTTTTTGCATCAGGGAAAGATCGCAGAGATGAGAACCGGAGAAGGAAAGACCCTGTCAGCCACCCTGGCCATTTACTTGAATGCTTTGGAAGGAAGGGGTGCCCATTTGATTACCGTAAACGACTATTTGGCGAAAAGAGATGCTGTTTGGATGGGGCAAATTTATGATGCCCTGGGACTTTCGACCGGCTGCATTGTCCATGATACGGCCTATGTCTATGATTCAAAATTTCAGAAAGAAAACGACGAGACGAGAGATACAATAGGGAGCTTTAAGGTTATCGAAAGCTTTTTGAGGCCGGTTCAGAGAAGAGAAGCATATTTGGCCGATATTACCTATGGCACCAATAACGAATTCGGCTTTGACTATTTAAAGGACAACATGGCCTATGACCTTTCCCAGCAGGCTCAAAGGGGGCACAATTTCGCCATTATAGACGAGGTTGATTCCATCCTGATCGATGAAGCTAGGACTCCGCTCATCATTTCTGCTCCGGACATGGAAAGTTCGAAATGGTACCAGGAATTTGCCCGGATTATTCCTAAGCTTGATTCCAATACGGATTATGAAATAGATGAAAAGATGAGAACCTCAACATTGACCGAGGTTGGGATAAACAAGATCGAGAAGATTCTGGGAATGGGAAATATATATGAAGAAAGAGGGATAAAATATCTTCATCATTTGGAGCAGTCCCTCAAGGCAGAAGTGCTTTTTAAAAGAGATAAGCACTATGTGGTTAAAGACGGAGAGGTTATTATTGTCGATGAGTTCACCGGCAGGCTGATGCCGGGCAGGCGCTGGTCAGGAGGACTTCATCAGGCTGTCGAAGCAAAAGAAGGCGTGATGGTCCAGCCCGAGTCTTTGACCCTGGCTTCTATTACTTTTCAGAATTATTTCAGAATGTACAAGAAGCTTGCAGGAATGACCGGGACCGCCCTCACTTCGGCTGAAGAATTTGATAAGGTCTACAAGCTGGAAGTGGTTTCCGTTCCCACCAACAAGCCCATGATCCGCCGGGATCTTCCCGACAAGGTTTTCAAAAATGAAACCGGAAAGTACTCCGCCCTGATAAAAGAGATAAAAGAAAGGCATGAAAAAGGGCAGCCGGTTTTGGTCGGGACCACTTCGATTGAAAAAAACGAGTATCTCGGGAAGCTGCTGGAAAGAGAAGGGATGGCTCATCAGATCTTAAACGCCAAGCATCATGAAAAAGAAGGGGAAATAATCGCCCAGGCCGGCAAGAAAGGGCAGATTACCATTGCCACTAATATGGCCGGAAGAGGAGTGGATATAATTTTAGGAGGCAATCCGCCCAGCATGGAAGAAGCGGAAAGCGTCAGGCAAGCAGGCGGCCTTCATATTATAGGAACGGAAAGGCATGAAGCCAGGAGAATAGACAATCAATTGCGGGGCCGGGCAGGAAGACAGGGAGATCCAGGTTCTTCCCAGTTTTTTGTTTCCCTGGAAGACGACTTGATGAGGATTTTCGGAGGAGACAAAATAAAATCCCTGATGGAGGCGTTGAAGCTTCCCGATGACCAGCCCATCGAAGCTGGCCTTGTTTCAGGCGCGATCGAATCGGCCCAGTCCAAGATAGAGGGAATGAATTTTGATTTGAGAAAGCATGTTTTGGAATATGACGATGTGATGAACAAGCACAGAGAGGTTATTTACCGAAAAAGAAGGGAATTTTTGGAAAAATCGCAGATTTCAGACCCCAAAGACCAGAACGGATTAAGGATGCATATGCTGGAGATAATTAAAAAGTCTGGGCTCAAGGAAGAGGATTATGAGAAAAAAGAAAAGGAAATCGGGCAAGAAAAAATGCGCCAGGTGGAAAAAATAGTTTCTTTAAGGGTTCTGGATGCTTTTTGGATGGAGCACCTGGAAAACATGGAACATCTGAGAGACTCGGTCAGATTAAGAGCCTACGGCCAGAGAGATCCCCTGGTTGAATATAAAACAGAGGGGCACAAGATGTTTCAAAAGCTCCTGGGGACCATTGAGGCAAGTATCGCCGAGATGATTTTAAAAGTTAGCGTGACAGAGGAGCCGTCTAAGCCTTCAAATCAGCCGCAATCTGTTTTAAAATCAAATAATAGCGTAGGAAGAAACGATCCGTGTCCGTGCGGCAGCGGGAAGAAATATAAGAAGTGCCATGGGAGGTAAAACTATGACCAATAAAGAAAGATCAAAAAAAGCGATTGAATTTTCTCTGAATTACGAAAGAAGTCAAGGTAGAAATCCCGAAGACTTTAGTATGGATAGGAAGCATCCAGGTTATGATATAAAATCTGACGAAAGATTGATTGAAGTAAAGGGAGTTGGTGAATCTTGGAGAACTTACAATTGGCAATCACTGTATAAAACCGAACGTGAATGTCTAAGAAAAAATCCAAATAATTTTTATCTTTATATAGTTAAATATGAAGATAAAGAATCTGATAAAGTTGAAGGATTTTATATCATTCCGGGTGTAGAACTAGAAAGTAAATTTCACATAGAGGTTGAAACTTTTGGGATAAGACCTATAAGTAAGAGTTCCCTAAAAGAATTCCTGCGGTAGGTTATTGAAGATCAAAAAGTGCCACGGAGCACAGTAAGTTAAAGAAACTTATGGACACGAATAATCAATATCTTCACGAAGTTGCAATCACTGCCATTATCGTGAAAGACAATAAGTATTTGATCACCAGGCGGTCGCCGAACAAGAAAAGATTCCCCGGGATGTGGACCGTGCCGGGCGGAAAAATGGAGACAAACGACTATCTGAAATTGCCCAAAGACACAGAGTTCTATTGGTATAATGTTCTCGAGCGGACCTTGCGGAGAGAGATAAAAGAAGAGGTCGGTATTGATATTGATAACATCGAATATGTTACAAGCCTGGCAACGGTTCATAATGACGGCAGTCCGTCACTGGTGATTTCCTGCGTGGCGGATTATGTTTCCGGTGAGATTAATCTTCAAGCCGAAGAAAATGATCAGTTCGCTTGGGTCAATTTGGAAGAGGCAAAGAATTATCAGCTTCTTGATGGAATTTATGACGAGCTGGTAATGGTCGAGAATAAAAGGAAGGGTAAAAGAACAGAATGGCAACGGTTTAACTGATTCCTAATTTTAACTATTAAAGATAAAATACCAAGGAAAACAATAATTATTTTAATAAAAGATGAAGAAACAATTCAATAATAAGATCCTAATCATCGGCTACGGTGCCGTTTCCCATTGTACGCTTCCCGTTCTATTGGATAAAATCGATGTTCCGTTGAAAAATATCACTATTATTGATTTTGAAGACAAGGAAAATAACTTAAAAAAATACATCGATCAGGGCATAAAGTTTGTTCGAGAAAAAATTACAAAGGAAAATCTGGACAGGGTTTTGTCCAACTATTTGGATGAAAACGGACTACTGATTGATCTCGCTTGGAACATCGGCTGCAATGATATTCTTAAATGGTGCCACGATCATAATGTGTTGTATATCAACACCTCGGTTGAGGTTTGGGATCCTGAAAAAGGAATCACCCTTAAAAGTCCTTTTGAAAAATCTCTTTATTGGCGCCAGATGCAGCTTAAAAAGCTATCTTCCAGGTGGAGAGATGCGCCTACTGCCGTCGTGGACCACGGCGCTAACCCGGGGCTCATTTCTCATTTTGTAAAAAAAGGACTGACAGATATCGCAGAGCGCCTTATAATGGAAAAGAAAATAACCGATAAAGAAAAGGAAAAGATTAACCAATATATTAAAGACAAGGACTTTGCCCGGCTGGCTCAAGAACTGGGAGTTAAAACGATCCATTGCAGCGAGCGGGACACCCAGATCACCAACCAGCCGAAAAGAGTCAATGAATTTGTGGGAACTTGGAGCATTGAAGGATTGAGGGAAGAGGGAACGGCTCCGGCTGAAATGGGGTGGGGTACGCACGAAAAAAAGCTTCACCGATTGGCCCATAAGCCGCCCTACGGGCCCAAGAACCAGATTTTCCTTGCCCAGATGGGAATGAACACCTGGGTCAGATCTTGGATACCGGACGAAGAAATAATAGGCATGGTGATCCGTCACGGAGAGGCTTTTGGAATTTCTGACCGCCTGACCGTTTGGGAAGGGAAAAAGGCGGTTTACCGGCCGACAGTGCATTATGCATATATGCCCTGCCACGAAACAATTTCTTCGCTCCATGAACTGCGCGGTAGGAACTACGAAATTCAATCCTGCATCAGGATAATGAAAGATGAGATTGTCTGCGGATCAGACGTTTTAGGCGCTCTTTTAATGGGCCATAGATATAATTCCTGGTGGACGGGGAGCGCCTTAACCATTGAAGAAGCAAGGCGCTTGGCTCCGGGTGAAAACGCCACTACGCTTCAGGTGGCGGCCGGCGTTGTTTCGGCAATCCTTTGGATGATCGATAATCCTAAAAAAGGAGTTAATCTTCCAGACGATTTGCCCCATGATTTCATTCTAAAAATCGCCAGGCCCTACTTGGGAAATCTGATTTCCAAGCCGTCGGACTGGACGCCGCTCAAAAACCGCAAGGTGATATTCAAGGAAAATCCGGCCAGCAGGAACTATAAGGACCCTTGGCAATTCGAGAATTTCCTTTTTCTGCCTTAATGAAAATAAAAAACCCGAATTTTTTGTAAAATCGGGTTATGATAAATTTCAGCCCTCGTAGACCTTTTTGCAATTCGGGCAAATATACTCTTCGCCAGAAGCTGATTCCTCCACCTGAACATTGCATTCAGGACACAATCTTTTAATGAAAGTATCTTGGATAGACGGCGTTACCTCGCATTCTGGACAGAACATTTTTCCCCCGATAATTTCTAAAGGTGCTGTGCACTCATTGCAGCACAAAATACGAACCGTTTTTTTCTTTTTTTCCATAACATCGCTCTCCGTAACGATAAGAGATATGATATCAATAAAAATCCGATTGTCAACCGAATAATCTTTGTGAGATAAAAGGGGCCTTTATTTTTTTTTAAATTGTGTTAGTATATTTAAAATGTCAAAGAATAAAACTTACTTAACTATTTTTGGAATTTTTATATTAGCCTTGCTGGCCGGGAATCTGGTTTATCCCCAGCTTTTGAAATTGAGCTGGCTCAAAGAGATTCCTTTTAAATTGGGGCTGGATTTGCAGGGAGGAACCCATTTGATTTATCAGGCAGACCTATCCAAGATTGAAGCGAAAGACAAATCAGAATCAATGGAAGGGTTAAGAGATGTTATAGAAAAAAGGGTTAATTTCTTTGGCGTCAAAGAGCCGGTGATCCAGGTTCAGGGAGAAAGATTGATCGTGGAACTGGCCGGAGTGATAGACCCGGCGGAAGCCATTGATCAGATAGGAAAAACACCTTTTCTGGAATTTAAGGAAGAGAAATCCCAGGATATAATTGATAAGATTGTAGCAAAGCAAAAAGAGATAGAAGGGAAGACGGAAGAAGAAATTAAAAAAATCGACAACTGGGAATTGGCCTACGAAGATCCTTTTCAGTCGACAGATTTAACGGGAAAATACCTGGAAAAAGCGGAATTGGGATTTGACCAGACCACCTATCAGCCCCGCATCATGCTTCAGTTTAACGAAGAAGGTGCGAAGATATTTGAAGAAATCACCGGTCGCAACATCGGCAAGCCATTGGCGGTTTATCTTGATTACAAGCTGACCCAGGCCCCGATAGTCAACAGCAAGATTTCAGGCGGCAAGGCCGAGATTACGGGAAGTTTTACGCTTGAAGAGGCGAAGACCCGGGTGAGGGAGCTTAATTCCGGGGCTTTGCCAGTGCCTATTAATTTGATATCTCAGCAGTCGGTTGGGCCGACCTTGGGAGCAGTTTCTTTGGAAAAATCTTTAAAAGCTGGACTATACGGCTTTCTGGCAATCGTTATTTTCATGATCATTTTTTATAGATTGCCCGGGGTTTTAGCCTCAATTGCTCTGTTTATCTACATTATTCTCGTCTTGGCGTTGTTTAAGATTATTTCCGTGACGATTACTTTGGCCGGAATAGCGGGCTTTCTTTTATCAATCGGAATGGCCGTTGATGCCAATATTTTGATTTTTTCCAGAATGAAGGAGGAAATGGCGGAAGGAAAAAATTTTAACGTGTCCGTTGAGGAAGGATTCAACAGGGCATGGCCTTCGATTCGAGACAGTAATTTTAATACCCTGATCGTTTCGGCGATTTTATTCGGTTTCGCCACCAGCTTCATTAAAGGATTCGCCCTGACCCTCAGCCTGGGAGTTTTAGTCAGCTTGTTTTCGGCGATTTTCATTACGAGGAATTTTTTGAAATGTTTTATAGGAACAAGATTTGAAAAAATAAATTGGTTATGGAGATAAAGATTAATTTCGTTAAATACCGCAAGGTTTATTATATTTTTTCCGGAATTTTAATTTTATTAAGCTTGATCAGCTTAGTGTCTTTCGGTTTGAAACCAGGCATCGATCTTGCCGGCGGAAGTATCGTGGATTTGAATTTTAAAGACAGCAGGCCATCAAACGAACAGATAGAGGAAAAATTAAAAGATTTTAACTTGGGAGAAATCGTCATCCAGCCGGTCGGGGATAAGGAAGTTATAATAAGGACGAAAGACATAAGCGAAGCTACCCATCAGGAGATTCTGAAGAAATTTGAGGGAGTCGAAGAGAGAAGCTTTGAATCGATCGGCCCGACCATCGGCAATGAATTAAAACAAAAAACAAAGAGCGCCATGATCCTTGCCCTCCTTGCAATAGCCGGCTACGTTGCTTTTGCCTTTAGAAAGGTTTCCTGGCCGGTGTCTTCATGGAAATACGGACTGGCAACCCTGATCGCTCTTTTCCATGATATTATTATTCCGCTCGGATTATTTGCTTACTTGGGAAAAGCGCATAACGTTGAGATAACAATTCCTATCATTGCCGCAATTCTTACAATTCTTGGATTTTCGGTACACGACACGATTGTCATCTTTGACAGAATAAGGGAAAATATCTTAAAGAGAAGGTCGCAGTCTTTTGAGGAAATAGTAAATTTAAGCCTTAATCAAACACTGGGCAGGTCCATTAATACGGTTTTGACGGTTATGTTTGTCGTTTTGTCCCTCTTCTTTTTCGGAGGAGAAACCTTGAGATACTTTTCTTTGGCCCTTATTATAGGAACCATTTCCGGAGCTTATTCTTCCATTTTTATTGCCTCCTCTTTATTGGTAACCTGGCTGAAAAAATAGGAGAGGCTTTAATGTTTTTTTCGGGGAGGGCGCAGTCGGGCTTCCAAAAGAGGGTCCAATTATTTGACAATATTTAATATAAATGCTTTAATATAACATTATGTCACAATTCAATTATTCAAAAATTTGTTCGGAGCTTTTAAAGAATTTGTCGGAAAGGCAAAAAACGGTTTTAAGCCGTCGTTTTTCTATTTCTCCCAAGGACAATAAGGGAGAGGGAGAAACGCTGGAATCAATAGGAAAAAGCTTTAGCGTGACCAGGGAAAGGGTGCGCCAGATTGAGAATGATGCTTTTTCAAAGATAAGGCCGGAGCTAAAAAAATACCAGGAAGTTTTTCAATACTTCAAGCAGTATTTAAAGAACAAAGGCGGAGTAAGCAGGGAAGATTTGCTTTTGGAAGAATTGGCCGGAAAAGAAGAAAAAAACCAGGTTTCCTTTTTGCTTAACCTTAGCCAGGACTTTACAAGATTTTCCGAAACTCCGGATTTTTATCCTTTCTGGGCAACTGAAAAGGATGCTTTTTCCTCTGTTAAAAAAATCATTAATTCCCTCCAGTTGGAATTAAAAAAAATCGGAAAGCCAGTCCAATTGAAAGACCTGAAAGAGGCAAAGGACCTTGGTTTAAACACTCTTTCCTCTTATTTGGAAATATCAAAAAAGATTCAAAAGAACTCCGAAGGACTTTGGGGGCTGAAAGAATGGCCGGAAATAAACCCCAGGGGGATAAAAAACAAGGCATTCTTGGTATTTAAAAAAGAACAAAAACCCCTTCATTTTACGGCCGTTGCCCAGCTTATCGGCCTTGCCCTTCCTCAGACAGTCCACAACGAACTCATAAAAGACCCGAGGTTTGTTTTGGTGGGAAGAGGCCTTTACGCTTTGAAGGAATGGGGCTACGAAGAAGGAGCGGTTAAAGACATTATTGCCAAGATTTTAAGAGAATCAAAAAGGCCCTTGAGCAAAGAGGAGGTTTTGGAAAAAACATTAAGACAGAGATTCGTCAAGGCCAATACTGTTTTATTGAATTTAAGCAACAGAAAAAACTTTCTAAAAACAAGCGAAGGGCGCTACAAGATTCAAGAATCTTAAAAATTATTATGGAGAATAATTTCTCTTTATTCTTAGCAGCAGTTTGGCAAACATTGAAAAACTGGTGGTGGCTTTCATTACCCTTTATTTTATGGAGGCCTTTTTTATTTCAATACAGGTTTTGGAAGGTCAACGAGTGGCTGAAAAAGCAGAAATCAGTTTCTTTGGAGATCATGCTGCCCAAAGAGGTTCTAAAGCCGATAAGGGCAATGGAATCGGTGATAGCTGGAATCGGCGCTGCTATTTACAAGCCGCCGGACTGGTGGGAGACCTGGGTTGACGGCGAGGTTCAGCTTAACATTCACTTGGAGCTTGTTTCCATAGACGGAAATCCCCATTTTTACATCAGAGTTCCGACTTCTCTCAAAAAGGCGGCGGAATCAACCATATATGCCCAGTTTCCTGAAGCCGAGATAAGGGTTGTCGAAGATTATGTGAAAACGGTTCCTCAAAACATTCCCAACAAGGACTGGGACCTTTTCGGGTCAGATTACAAATTACTGAAAGACGATGCTTACCCCATAAAGACCCATCCGGAATTTGAAACAGAACACGAAACCAAAGAAGAAAAAAGAGTGGACCCTATTGCCGCCCTGATGGAGGCTTTTGCCGCAATGCAGCCAGGGGAGCAATTCTGGGTTCAGATTTCCATTGAGCCGATGGGCGACGATCCGCCCTACTCCACAAACCTTAGTGATTTTGTGAACAAGGCCAAAAAACTGAGGGATCAATTGGCCAAGAGGCCGGAAAAGGTGGTGAAAACAAAACCGATAATCCAGGGAGTGGCAGAAATATTGATTCACGGGAAAACGGATGACGAGCCGGCAAAGGAAAAAGAAATGTTTCCGCCTGAGATGAGGCTCACTCCGGGAGAAAGGGATATCGTAGCTTCCATAGAGAGCAAAATATCCAAGCCTCTTTTTAAGACCAATATCAGGTTTATTTATCTTGGCCCTAAAAAAGTCTGGGTCAAGGCAAATTTCCGGTTCATTTTCACTTTCTTTAACCAATTCATGACCGTAAACCGCAACGGATTGATTCCTGTCGGTAAAACCATCACAAAGATTCACAAGACATGGTTCTTGCCTTTGAACCTTATTCAAAAGAGAAGGCATTATATGAGATGCAGAAAATTATTCAGGAATTACGTCAGGAGGTTTACCCCATATTTTCCCAAGCCGGGAGGAACCTTCATGATGAATACAGAAGAGCTTGCTTCTTTATTCCATTTCCCGGGAAAAACAGTTGTTCCCACCCCGAGCGTTTCCAGGGTGGAAGCAAAAAAAGGAGGGACATCTTCTTTGGATTTACCAACAGAAGAATAGCATTTTTAAATAATTATGTCAGAAAATATTAATTTTTTTGCTGAAACAACTTTCAGGAATCAGAAGAAGAGATTTGGAATAAAAACCGACGACAGGCGTCGGCACATGTATTTTATCGGTAAGACCGGCATGGGTAAAACCGCTGCCATGGAGAACATGGCGATCCAGGATATCAAAGACGGCAAGGGAGTAGGTTTCGTAGATCCTCACGGAGAAGCGGCCGAAGGGCTTCTTGATCAGGTCCCCTCAAACAGGATAAATGACGTGATTTATTTCAATCCTTCGGATGTTGATTTTCCCGTTGCTTTTAACATTATGGAAAAAGTCGGCTTGGAGCACCGCCACTTGGTGGCTTCAGGACTGATGGGGGTTTTTAAAAAAATCTGGCCCGATGTATGGTCGGCCAGAATGGAATATATTTTAAACAACAGCATTCTGGCGCTCTTGGAGTATCCCGGCTCAACCCTCTTGGGGGTGAACAGAATGCTTGCCGATCCGGACTACAGAAAAAAAATAGTGGACAAAGTCACAGATCCGGTTATCAGGTCTTTCTGGGTTCAGGAATTTGCCAGGTATAACCAGAGATACGAAATAGAGGCAACGGCCGCCATTCAGAACAAGATAGGCCAGTTTATCTCCAATCCCTTGATAAGGAACATCATCGGCCAGGTCAATTCCAGCATTGATATGAGAAAGGTGATGGACGAAAGGAAGATTCTGATCCTGAACTTATCCAAAGGAAAAATCGGAGAGGATAATTCCAGGCTCTTGGGCGCGCTTTTAATCACCAAGCTGCAGCTGGCGGCCATGTCCAGAGTGGACATTCCTGAAGAGAAAAGGCAGGATTTTTTCCTTTACGTTGACGAGTTCCAGAATTTTGCCACAGAGTCTTTTACAAACATTTTGTCGGAGGCCAGAAAATACCGTCTGGCTTTGATTTTGGGGCACCAATATATAAGCCAGATGGAGGACGAGGTCAGGGATGCGGTTTTCGGCAACATGGGGACGATCGTTTCTTTCAGGGTCGGGGCGGAAGACGCCGAATTTCTGGAAAAGGAATTTGCCCCGGAATTCAACGCCAACGATCTGGTCAATCTGGCCAAATACAATGTCTACCTGAAGCTCATGATAGACGGAATAACAAGTTCCGCTTTTTCCGCTCAGACCCTTCCGCCTTTTGCCAAGCTGGAAATATCAAACAAGGAAAAGATTATTAAAATCTCCAGGGAAAGGTATAATGTTTCCAGGGAAGTTATTGAAGAGAAAATTAGCAAATGGACCGGAGATGTGAAAATAGCGGAGACCAAGCCTCAAGTCAGCCAGGTTCTTTACGACGCCAAGTGTTCTTCTTGCGGCAAGCAGACCAAAGTGATATTTCCGCCCGACGGTACCAGGCCGGTTTATTGCAAGTCCTGCTTAAAAAGCAAGAGAGAAGAGCGCGTTGCCCCGCCGGCGGAAAAGCCCAATATTTCTCTCTACGATGCCGTTAAAAAAGTGCCCATTTCTTTTTCCCCCAAAAGAAACTTCGAAGAAAATAAGCCGAAAAGAAAAGAAGTAAACTTAGAAGAACTAAAAAAGGTTTTGGAAGAATCATTAAAAGACGTAGAAAACAACCAAGAAGAAGATGAAAACAATAAATGATTTAGATGTAAGAGAAAAAAAAGTTTTAGTCCGATGCGATTTTAACGTTCCGCTTGATGAGCAGGGTAATATTATCGATGATTTCAGAATAAAAAAAACCCTTCCCACCATAGAGTATCTTATCCAAAACGATTCCAAGGTTATTTTGATGAGCCATTTGGGCCGTCCCGAGGGGAAAATAATAGAGGATTTAAGGCTGGAGCCGATAAGAAAGGAATTGGTCAAGCTTTTGGGATCAGAAGTCATTATGGCCCCCGACTGCATCGGAAAAGAGGTTGAAAAAATAGTCAAAAAAATGAAACCGGGCGATGTTGTTCTTTTGGAAAATCTCAGGTTTCATAAAGAAGAAGAAGAAAACGGCGATGGCTTTTCCAGGGCACTGGCGAAGCTCGCTGAAATATATATTAATGACGCTTTCAGCGCCTGCCACAGAGAACATGCGTCAATTTTCGGGGTGGCGAAACTGCTTCCGGCCGGAGCAGGACTATTATTGGAAAATGAAATTACAACCCTTAAAAAGATGATGGAAAACCCTGCAAAACCCCTGATTGCCATTATCGGCGGGAAAAAGGTGGAAACAAAGGCGAGATTCATAAATAAGATTTCCGAAGTAGCTGACTTCGTGCTGGTAAGCGGATTGATTAAAAAAGAAATAGAACAAAAAGGCACCATTTTAAGCCATGTAGAAAAAATAATTAAGCCGGTTGATGAGATGGAGGGGGGGAAAGATATAGGGCCCAAGACTATAAATATTTTCAAGGAAAAAATAAAAACGGCAAAAACTATTTTCTGGAACGGTCCGTTCGGAAAAATAGAAGAAGAGGAGTTCTCCAGGGGGACTAAAGAAGTGATAAATGCGATTATTGAAAGCGGAGCATTTTCAGTGGCCGGGGGAGGCGAGACAGAGGAATTTTTAAGCAAACTCGACCTTACTTCAAAATTCAACCACGTTTCCACTGGAGGAGGAGCGATGCTCAGTTTTTTGGCGGGAGAAGAGTTACCCGGAATTGAAGCATTGAAGTGGCATCCGAGCCTATCAAAAAAACAGCTATTTTCCGACCAGTAAAATAATTAAAGCGAATAATTATCAAGAGCCCCGCCTTGGGCGGGGATTATTTATGAAAGATATTGCTTCAAACTCTTTCAGCGACAATAATAAAGATCGGAACATTAAAAATTTAGAAAAAGCAGGTCAGAGAATATTGAAAGCCATCAAAGACCAGGAAAGAATTATTATTTACGGAGATACGGACGTGGACGGAGTGACTGCGGTGATACTCCTGGAGGAAACCATTAAAAGCCTGGGCGGGAAAATCTCCGCCGTCTATTTCCCCGACCGGGATATGGACGGCTACGGAATAAATGAAACGGGATTGAAGATTTTAAAAGAGCACAGCCCAGCATTATTGATTTCCGTGGATTTCGGGGTGACCAACTACAGGGAGGTGGATTTAGCTAAAAAAATGGGTTTTAAGGTGATGATTATCGATCATCATGAAGTCATGGGAAAACTTCCCAAGGCAGAAGTTATCGTAGACCCCAAACAGAAGGGAGACAAATATCCCTTCAAGGGGTTATCGGCGGCAGGGGTGGTATTCAAGCTTTCAGAATATCTTTTTAAAGATAAAATGGCCGGAGCTTTAAAAAATAATTTTTTAGAATTAACGGCGCTATCTACCATTGCCGACATGATGCCCAGGGAATCGGAAAACAGGTTTTTTATCGAGGAAGGGCTGGCATCTTTGAAAAATTCTTTCAGGCCGGGAGTAAAGGTTTTTTTCGACAACGATTATTTTAAAGACATTTCCGATTTTTCCCAGAAAGTTTTTAAAATTCTTTCCATTCTCAACGTAAGGGACATTAAAAACGGCTTGCCGGCAAGCTTCCGCCTGTTGACTGTTTCTTCAGCCGGAGAGGCGGAAAAAATAGTCAGCGAGCTCCTGGATAAGCATAAAATTACGAGAGAAAAGATAGAAAAAACAGTCGAGGAGATAGAAGAAAGTTCGTTAAAGCAAAAGGATCCCATTATTTTTCAAGGAAAGGAAAGTTTTGAATCGGCTCTCTTGAGCCCGGCCGCTTCAATACTCTGCCAAAAATACAAAAAGCCCACTTTTCTTTTCAGGAAAATGAAAGAGGAGAGCCAGGGGACGATAAGAACGCCCAAGGACGTTAACAGCCTTGATATGCTTAAAAAATGCTCAAAGCACCTTTTGAGCTTCGGAGGGCATGCCCAAGCTTCGGGGTTCAGGGTAAAAAACAAAAATATAGATAATTTAAAAAAGTGTCTAATTAAAAGCTTAAAATGAAAAAAATCATCATTTACACGGACGGGGGGTCGCGGGGAAACCCAGGTAAGGCGGCAATCGGGGTTGTCTTTTGCAACGAAAAAGGCCAGGTCTGCAAAAAATATGCGGAATATTTGGGGAATAACCTGACCAATAACGAGGCCGAATACCAGGCGGTTGTTTTCGCTCTCCAGAAATTCAAAGCCCTTTTCGGAAAAAAACTGGCTGAAAGCAGCGAAGTTGAAATGAAGATGGATTCGGAATTGCTGGTCAAACAGCTGAACGGGGAATACAAGGTTCTGGAACCAAAAATACAAGAATTGTTTCTAAAGGTTTGGAACTTAAAAATTGATTTTAAAAAAGTCAGGTTCAGTCATATTCCCAGGGAAAAGAACAGGGAAGCAGACGCTCTAGTCAATGAATGCCTCGACGGCCAGGGCAGGGTACAAAAATTAATTTAATACAATCAGGAAAACAAAAAAACCGCTTATCTGGCGGATTTTTTGTTGTCCCGGCAAGTCTGTAAGCCGAATTCTGTCCTTTGCTTTCGCAAAGGGGCGATTATCTGTCTGGGCCCTTGATTACTCTCGGGCTCGAGCGAACTACTTTTTACCCCGACAAACTCGGGCCAAGCACCCTTACGGGTTATATCCCTTGTATCCTGGGTTTGTCAAAGGTTTTGTTCTTGCGCCCAATAAGGATTTAACCGTTTCACCCTAAAGATTGCTCTTTAGGCTCACCCCTTGCGGGGTGCCCGAGTCTTTTCAGACTCCGGCGTCTCTGTTCGCACCTCTAACCTTTCGGTCGACGGCTGTTAGCCGCTATTATTTTATCCTCTTTTTAAGGAGGAGGGTGTTCGGACTTTCCTCCCTCTTTTAATAATAAAAGAGGGCAATCGCCCGACTTACCGGGACGGATATATTATAGCTCACGATAATATTATGTCAAACTTGATAATATTATTTTTTATGTCATAATATCGCTATAGTTCTTTTCAATATAAAAATTGCTTGCGAGTGGTCATAGCCAAAAGACCTTAAAATGAACGAGATCTTCTGGCTATGACTACCATGAAGTAGCCCTCTGGCAAAAAAGGGAGAAAACGTTTTATGAAAAAAACGAAAACCTACGACCAACAAACAGCTAAATTCATTGCGGTATTGGTCCAGAATTTGCCCGATCTTTCCGGTGAAGCAATGCAGAATTGGATTGAAAATCCGTCAGGGCTCAAAAGAGTCCTTATGGCGGTTCTTTGTCCGACCAGAAAGAAAAAAATCTTTGAAAAGTGGATTACTATCAGACTTGGAACGGGCCCCAAAAACGCTCTCGATTTTTGCGATATTTTTTCTGATCGCAGAATGAAAATCGAGCATTGGGCGAAAAACCTTCTAAGTAAAACGGCGTTTACCGTGGCTGACAAAGAAACGGAAGTAGACCTGGTTAGTGTTGCGACCTTTGAGCTCGGATTCAAGACTTTTATTTCCCGAGAAGAAATATATAAGCGAGCCGAAGAGCTTGGCCTCGAGCTTTGTCCGGCAGAAGTCGGTCCCCAGCTGGCGCTTCAATATGAAGGCCAATTCGAAGGAGAGTGGATAATGATTGCCATGGAGCCTCTAGCCTCGCCCGATGGTACTTCGGAGATTTTCAGCGTAAGGTGCGAAAATTCTAAACTCATGCTTTGCGCTTATGACAGCAAGCCTGACAAGGAATGGCACTCCGAACAACAATGGGTGTTTGTTCTTCCCCGCAAGTAATATTTTTTCCAGCCTAATCAAGGGCTGGTTTATTTTTTGCCAAATTGGAAAAATAAGATAGAATACGCTTATAAAGAAAATGTTAAAGCGCTTTTTTAATTTTCAAACAAAGAGCATAACCTCAGCCGCTTTTTTAATCGGGATCTCAACCATCGCCAGCGGAGTTTTGGGGCTGGTGAGAGACAGGCTCCTGGCTGGAACATTCGGGGCGGGCGAGGAGCTGGACATGTATTTTGCCGCTTTTCGTATTCCTGATTTTGTTTACGGGATTCTGATCACTGGCGGAATAGCCGCCGTTTTTTTGCCGGTTTTTTCAGAGTATTTTAAGAAGAGCGAAAAAGAAGCCTGGGAATTTACCAACAATCTTCTGAATTGTTTTTTAGTTTTGCTTTTCGTCCTTTGCGTTATTTTGGCGATTCTCGCGCCCTGGATCATTAACTTGGTGGCCCCCGGCTTTTCTTCTGCAAATAAAGAGACCACTGTTTCCTTGGTGAGGATAATGTTCTTAAGCCCGATTCTCTTCGGATTATCCAATATTTTTTCCGGCATTCTCCAGTATTTCAACCGTTTTTTAGCTTATTCGATAGCCCCTATTTTATACAATCTGGGGATAATAATAGGCATATTGTTTTTTGTGCCCACTTTCGGCATTTACGGCTTGGCTTACGGGGTTATTCTCGGCGCCGCCCTCTACTGGATTTTGCAGATACCGGCCGCCAGAAGTTCCGGATATAAGTATTCTCCTGTTTTTAATTTCAAATATCCGGGACTAATCAAGTCTTTTAAATTAATGATTCCCAGAACAATAGGAGCGGCTGCATATAACATTAATTTGGTCATCGTTACGGCCATCGCTTCCACCCTCGCGGTCGGATCAATCGCTATTTTTAATTTTTCAAACAATATCCAGTATTTTCCCGTCGGACTTTTCGGCACTTCTTTTGCCATAGCCGCTTTTCCCGCCCTTTCCCAATCCTGGGCAGCAAAGTCAAAAGAGAAATTCTTGGGAATTTTCTCTTCAACCTTCCGCCAGATTATTTTCCTGATAATTCCAATTTCCCTTTTGTTTTTTATCTTCCGGGCCCAAATGGTGAGGCTGATTCTGGGAACAGGAGAATTCGGATGGCAGGAAACCAGGCTGACGGCCGCTTCGCTCGGTATTTTCTGTATCGGAATTTTTGCTTCCGCGTTTATTCCCTTTTTAGCGCGGGTTTTTTATTCTTTCCAGGACACCAAAACCCCGGTTTTCATCAGCTTATTGTCCATGGCCCTCAACATAGTGCTCTGCTTTCTCCTTACCTTTTTATTGGGGTTTCCTAATATTTTCCAGGAAGCTGTTGTCAGCTTTTTAAAGTTACGGGAAATCGGCAATGTGGCGGTTTTGGGCCTGCCCATGGCGCTTTCTTTTTCAGCCATTTTTCAGTTTTTCCTTTTGTTGTTTTATTTAAAGAAAAAGCTTGCCGATATAAAGATAAGGGAAATAGTTTTTTCCCTGAAAAAAATTATAATAGCCAGCCTGTTGATGTCCCTTACCAGCTTTTTAAGCCTTCGCTTGATAGCCGGAATCATAGAAACCAACACCTTTTTCAATCTTTTGCTCCAGACGGGAATATCTTTGACGGCCGGAGGCTTGGTCTTTTTGCAAACCCTTCGGCTTATGAAGTCTTCGGAGCTGGAAATTATCAAATCATCAATCATTACCAGGTTTAACAGATTCAATGGAAAACATTCGTAATTTCTCCATCATAAGCCACATTGACCACGGGAAATCAACCCTGGCCGACAGGTTTCTGGAAGTGACGGGCACTATTCCCAAAGAAAAGATGAGGGAGCAGTTTTTGGACGCCATGGATTTGGAAAGGGAAAAGGGGATTACCATTAAGATGAAGCCTGTGAGGATGCAATACAGGGGCTGCATTTTGAATTTAATAGATACTCCCGGGCACGTTGATTTTAATTATGAAGTTTCCAGGTCCTTGGCGGCGGTGGAAGGAGCCATTCTTTTGGTTGACGCTTCAAAAGGAATTCAGGCTCAGACTCTTTCCAATCTGGATCTGGCCAGAAAGCAGAACCTGGTTATTATTCCGGCGGTTAATAAGATAGACTTGCCTCAGTCCAAGGTTGAAGAGACCAGGGCCGATCTGGCCAATCTCTTGGGAATAAACCCGGATGATATTTTTCTCATTTCCGCAAAAATGGGAACCGGGGTTAATGATCTTTTGGAAGCGGTGATAAAAAAGATTCCTCCGCCCCAGGATAATTCCGACAAGCCCTTCCGCGCTTTGATCTTTGATTCGGAATACGACACTTACAAAGGAGTGGTCGCTTTCATCAGAATTATCGATGGAATGATAAAATCAAACGAAAAGGTTTATCTGGTCCAGGCAAAAACAGAGGGAGATGTAAAAGAGATAGGGTACCGCAATCCCAAGTCTTTCCCCGTTTCCGAACTGAAGACGGGAGAAATAGGATATCTGGCCACCGGAATAAAAGAGCCGGGAAAAGTCAGGGTGGGAGATACGATTACCCTAAAGAGCCTTGTTCAGACGGAAACAAAGCCCTTGGCCGGATACAAAGAGCCTAAGCCGATGGTTTTTTTGAGCATATACCCCGAAGACTCAGACGATTTTGACTTATTAAAAGACGGCTTGGAAAAATTGAAATTAAACGATGCGGCTTTGACTTTCAGCCCGGAATCAAAGGAAGGCTTGGGCAGGGGATTTCAGTGCGGATTCCTCGGGCTTCTTCATGCCGAGATTATCAGCGAGAGGCTGAAAAGGGAATTCGGCCTGGAGCTGATTCTCTCTACCCCGTCGGTGGTTTATAAAATAATCGCTCCGGACAACAGGGAATTTTTCGTTTACAGCCCGAGCGAATGGCCCGATAATTCAAGAATTAAAGAAGCACAGGAGCATTGGGCCAACCTTCAGGTCCTGACGCCCGTGGTTTATCTCGGCCAGGCGCTGGATCTTTTGGAAAGCATCGAGTCGAAACAGATAAAAACAGATTATCTGGGGACGGAAAAAATAGAGCTGGTTTACGAGGTGCCCTTGAGGGAGATAATCAGCAAGAATTTTTATGATAAGCTTAAAAGCCTGTCCAAGGGTTTTGCCTCGATGAATTACGAGGTACTGGATTGGCGGAAGGGCAATTTCGTCAAGCTGGACATTTTGATCTTGGGAAGAAAAGAGGAGGCACTTTCTAAAATCGTTTCGGAAAACGACGCTTTAAAAGAGGGGAAAAAGATCGTTGAGAAACTTAAAGAATCTCTGCCTTCCCAGCTGTTCGCCGTTCCCTTGCAGGCTGCAATAGGAGGAAAAGTCATTGCCAGAGAAACCTTAAAAGCCCTGAGAAGGGATGTTATTGCCCCGCTTTACGGAGGAGACTATTCCAGAAAGAGAAAGCTTCTGGAAAAGCAGAAAAAAGGCAAGAAAAAACTGAAAGACAGGGGAAAAATGCATATTCCTCCCCAGGTTTTTTTAGAAATGTTTAAGGGTTGATTTAAAGACGGGAATTGATATATTATCGGAATAGAGGGGCAGCTAAAAGCAGGATAGTGCTCAGGGCTACCAAAACCACCAAAACGGTCCAAATCGTCCTAAAAAGTTTTTGGTCTCTCAGCTTCATTATTAGTATGATAGCAAAAAACAAAAAAATTAAAAAGGACAACCAAGTGCAGGACGTATTCTTTTTCCTGTTTCTGGCGGTCTTGCTTTTCGGCGCTATCGGGTCCTTGGTTGTTTCCAATTACAGGATAAGCGCCGAAAGAGCGGAAAAGCTCCAAAAGATAGAGGCTTTGAAAAAGGAAATTCAAGCCCTGGAAGAACAGAATAATAATTTGAGAATCGGAATCAGCCAGGCCACTTCAACAGCTTACCAGGAGGAGAAAATGAGGGAGCAGGGGTATCAGAGGCCGGGCGAGCAGAATGTGGTGGTTGTGCCGCCGGAAGAAAAACCGGAAGCTCCGGCTCAAGAACAGAAAAGTTGGTGGGAGAAATTTTTGGAAAAGTTTAATTTTTAACGCGGGAATAGCACAGTGGTAGTGCGCTTGCTTCCCAAGCAAGACATGCGGGTTCGATTCCCGTTTCCCGCTCGCCGCCTTAGCTCAGTGGTAGAGCAACGGTTTCGTAAACCGTAGGTCCTCGGTTCAATCCCGAGAGGCGGCTCTTGTTTAATGTCCCTTATTTGGTATATTCAATCCAGTCCCGAGGTATGGACAGGGGAATGGGAGATGATAGAACTTATTCTGAGAAAGAAAGAAGAGGTCAATGAGGGCGGAAGATCCGTAATGGTAATCCAAGAAGAACCGATCTTCTCATTTAGGGAAAGCTGCACATTTGAAAAAGCAAGAGAAACAATCAAGAAGATTTTTTCTCAATGCAACATGGTCAATGCCTTTATAAAAGCAGGCATTCTCAACGAATAGAGAGGTTGATCCTCTCTTTTTTATTTGACTTTTTATGGGGTACGAATAGAATGTATTCAGGTCATTAAAACATGTAAACTACTCAAAGGGGGCGTTAAAATGACCGTAAGAAAAGATGTAAGAATTGCTTTACTAATTCCTCTGCCTATTGAAAGGTTTGAATCACAGGGAGGTGCCTACAGAGAGGCAAAAAGGAGAGAAAGGAATAACATTCTGAGAGGCATAAACAGGGTTCTCATAGTAACAGAAGAAATATCTTACACTGATGGAGAAATAAAAAGGGAAAGTGAAGAAGAAACATACGTTCTGGCTTACGAGTATTCTTCCTGTTGTTTCTCTCCGGGCTCAGATGGGTTCATGAAGGATATAATGACAATAGAGGGCTTTCGCAGCGGCCAATATGCAATTTGCATTGTGAAAGAAGTCATTGATCCACCTAAAGAACAAAATCCCAAGCTCAATGGCGATGAATAGTCGCCTTTCTTTTTTTTAAAATAATGATAAAATATAAAAACGATGAAAAATTTTACCGAAAAAATAGAAGATTTGAATAACCGGCTCATCAATCTTGAGCACTGTCTTTGACTTGGAAAAGAAGAAGGATAGAGCTAAAGATCTGGAAAAAGAAACGCAAAAAGCCGACTTCTGGACAAACAGGGAAAAAGCGGTAGAAATAACACAGGAGTTGGCAGAGACAGAAGGTGAGATCAAAGAATTTGATAAAATAAAAAAGGAATTAGAAGAACTGAACAGCCTGGTAAAAGAAAACGAAAAAGGCGAAGCGCTGGAAGATCTGGCCGAAGAATTCGAAAGGAAACTGAGAAAATCGGAGATAAAAGTTTTTCTTTCGGGAAAATACGACAAGGGAAACGCGATAATGTCTGTCTATGCTGGAGCTGGCGGACAGGACGCCCAGGATTGGGCGACAATGCTTTTAAGGATGTATGAAAGATACTGCGCAGATAAGGGATTCCAGTTCAAAATTTTAAACCAGTCATTCGGCGAAGGGGGCGGTCCGGAAGGGAGGATAGGGACAAAAACAGCCACAATAGAAATCAAGGGAAATTTCGCCTACGGATTTTTAAAAAGAGAAAACGGGGTGCACAGATTGGTGAGGATTTCACCATTTTCGGCCAACAAGCTGAGGCACACCTCCTTTGTTCTAATAGAAGTTCTGCCGGAAATTTCCAAGGAAGAAGAGCTGGAAATCAAGATAAATCCTGAAGACCTGGAAATAGGGACTTTTCGTTCCTCTGGTCCGGGCGGACAGAACGTCAACAAGAGAGAGACTGCCGTGCGGATAACTCATGTTCCCAGCGGAATTACTGTCTCCTGCCAGAGTGAAAGGCTTCAGGCCACGAATAAGGATAAGGCGATGAAGATTCTCTTGGCCAAATTGCATCAAACTGAAGAAGAGAAAGCGGAGAAAGAGCTAAAACAAATCAAAGGTAAAACGATTTCCGCCAGCTGGGGAAACCAGATCAGGTCTTACGTCCTCCAGCCCTATAAAATGGTAAAGGACCTAAGAACGGAGGTTGAAACCTCAAGGGTTGAAGAAGTTTTGGACGGCAATCTTGAAGAATTCATTGAGGCGGAGGTCAAAATGAATAAAAATGATTAAATTTCAAAACGTCAGCAAAATTTATTCCCAAAAAACAGCGGCCCTAGACAATGTTTCCTTTGAGGTCGCGGAAAAAGAGTTTGTTTCCATCGTGGGAAAATCAGGATCGGGGAAAACCACTCTTTTCAAGCTTATCTTGGCCGAAGAAAAGCCGTCCAATGGCCGGATTTTTTTTGACAGCCAGGAGATCCAGAAGATAAAATCAAAAGAGCTGCCTTTTCTGCGCCGGAAAATAGGAACAGTTTTTCAGGACTATAAACTGATCCATTCCAAGACGGCCTACGAGAATATTGCCTACGCCATGGAAGTGATCGGCGCCTCAGATAAGGAAGTTAAAAAAGATGTTGCGGAAGTTCTGGAAATTGTAGGATTAACCAGTAAAGCCAACAATTTTCCCGTAGAGCTTTCCGGGGGAGAAAAACAGAGAGTGGCGATCGCCCGGGCTTTGATCCACAGGCCGGAAGTGATCTTGGCCGATGAGCCGACCGGCAACCTGGACCCTTACAATACCTTGGAAATCATCAGGCTTTTGTTGAAAATCAACAAATTCGGCACAACCGTATTTTTAGCCACCCACAATAAAACCGTAATTAATTCCTTGGATAAAAGGGTGATCACCCTCCAAGACGGTAAAATAGTGAGAGACGAAGAAAATGGAAGATTTATATTATGATTACTTTAATTAAAAGAATATTAAAATCAGGCTGGAAGAATTTTTCCCGGGAAAAAAGCCTGATTGTCGCCAATATTTTCATTTTGGTTCTGGCCATTTCCACCCTGACCTCGCTTTACATCTTAAAGGACGCGAGCCAGTTTCTGATTTCCAGCATTGAGGAAAAAGTTGATATTTCGGTTTATTTCAAGCTGGAAGCTCCGGAAGAGGAAATTTTAAAAGTGAAAGACGATGTCGCCAAAATTCCGGAAGTAAAAGAAGTGAAGTATATTTCCCAGGAAGAGGCGCTGACGAGCTTTATCAATAAACACAAAGACGACGTAGTCTTAATGCAGTCTTTGGATGAAGTGGGAGCCAATCCATTTTCCGCTTCTTTAAATATCAGAGCTTTTGAAGCGAGCCAATATCAGGCGATTGCCGATTTTTTCAGCAATTCAAACGTTACCGATTTAGTGGAGAAGGTAGATTATTACAAAAGAAAGCCGGTGATCGAGAAAATTTTTACCTTTGTTTCCAGCATGAACATACTTGGAATATCTTTTTCCCTGCTTCTTATAATTATCGCAGTCGCCATTGCCTTTAACACCATCCGCCTGGCGATCTACAGCTCGAGGGAGGAGATAAAAATCCAAAGGCTGGTGGGCGCCTCCAATTGGTTTATCAGGGGGCCGTTTCTGGTCCAGGGGGCAATCTGCGGATTTTTTGCTTTCCTGATTTCCCTTGCCATATTCAGCCTGCTTTCCTGGGGCTTCGGCCCGAAAACGGAATTTTTGTTTCCCGGATTTAATTTATCAACTTTCTTTTTTACTAATTTTTGGACCATCGCTTTCCTCCAGCTGGCTTCCGGCGTGGGACTGGGAATTATCTCCAGCCTGTTTGCCGTAAGAAAACATTTGAAAATTTAGCAAAATATACTAGAATCTAAAATACAATATATATGGGGCCTTGTTATTAGGCCTATATTTATCCATTGCGGGGTCATCTAATGGTAGGATTAATGCCTCTGGAGCATTCCATCTTGGTTCGAATCCAAGCCCCGCAGCAGTCAGCTTGAAGTATCGAGGAGACCAAGTCACCTCATATTTTTCAAGAATCCTTATTTTAGAGTGACCCGGAGAGAATTTATTCAAAAGTGGCGAATATTTAAGCCACTTTTTTAGTTTCTGCCCCATTTGAATTTTATGAAAAAAAGAGTAAACATAAGTGAAAGTATATGGATTTTGATTTTAGTAAAGTTTCTAAAACAAACGTTAAACCCACTGACCCAGATTGGTCAAACCCAGTTAGTTTTTTCTATAAACTATCTCATCCGAATATAAGAGATTTGTATCCCGTGCAACGTGATATTTTACAAAATTGGTACTCAGAATTTAAAAAAGGGGTAAATGACAAAATGGTTTCTCTCAATACAGGAGGAGGAAAGACATTGATTGGTCTTATGATAGCAGAGGCTATAAGGCGGGAAGCGAATGGAAAGGTGTTGTATATCTGTCCAAACAATTATTTGGGCAAACAGACTCTTGCTGAAAGTGAAAAATATGGCATCAAAGTATCGAGTTATTTAAATATTGGCGGTAATACCGATAAAGGGCCTCAATGGCGAGAAAAAGAATTTTTTCTTGAAAACGCCACAGTCTGTATCACTAATTATCATGCGGTTTTTAATTCTCGTTCTATTTTTAAGGATTATGTAATACGGGGAATTGTTTTTGACGATGCTCATCTTTCTTTAGATTTATTAGACGATCAATATACTCTCAGAATTGAAGATACCGATTTAATTAAAAAAATTACAAATATTTTTAAATCCTCGCAAGTGCTTAAAGAAAAGGTGTCTAGTGTACAAGAAGGAGACCCTTTTGCCTTGATAATGATTCCACCCTTAGAATGGCATCGTCAAGCAGAGAGTATTAAGAGTTTATTGTCTTCTGACGAAAAAATAAAGGAGAGTTTGCAGTGGTTTAATCTAAAAGAAAAAATTGATAAAACCTTTTGTTTTGTTTCTGCAAAAAGGATGGAAATTAGTCTTCTTTACCCCGACATCAAAACCCATTATGCTTTTCGTGAAGACGTTCATAGGGTTTATTTATCTGCGACTCTCCCTAATCTTGATGACCTAACGCGTGTTCTGGGTATAACTCCAACAAGAATTGAAACAAATAGCCCCGACTATAGGCCACAAAGACTTTTCGTATTTTCGAGAAAAGTCAAATTCGAAAATTCAGACTCCATCATAAGGCAAAATTTAACAAATATTAGTCCAAAAACTTTTGTCTTGGTTCCGAACAAAGAATATAGCGAAATCTATAGAGAATTTGGAGCCTCTATTGCGGGAAGTTCTTCTGAGGTAGTTCAGAAGATAGAAAATTTTAAATCGGCTGAAAATGATATTTTAGTTTTAGCGAATCGTTACGATGGAATCGACCTTCCTGGGGGCACATGTCACTGTCTTCTGATAGATGGTTTACCTTATACTGGCACCCTAAAGACTCGTTTCTTTTCAGAATATTTCCACAATCACCGGAATTCTTTTTTAAGATCTATAGTGGCATCAAAGTTAGTTCAGGCGTTTGGACGAACAATAAGGGGAAATAATGATTATAGTATTATTATTCTTCTTAACGAAAAACTAAACAGCTGGGTTATTAATCTAGATAATAGAAAATTTTTTAAACTTGATCTTTTAGAGGATATTGAAATTGGCTCAAAAATTTCCGAGACAATTACAAAAATTGAAGAATTAATTTCATTAAGTCGGGAGATTTTAAGCCAAACCGAAAATTGGAAAAAATTTTTGGAAGTGAACAAAAGTAATATTACGCCTCAAGAAATTTTATCAGAGGAAGCCGAAATTAAAAATATTTCTTTAGCAAAGAGAGAAAGAATTATTTATGATTATTTCTTAAATGGTGACTATCAAAATTGTCTTAAAGAGATTTTAACAACCGATAAAGAACTCGGAGAGAATTCAAAGCCGATTTTGGGCTTATATCTTAGTATAGCTGCAATATGTTCCTTAGAAATAAAAGATAATCCAACTTTGTGCGAGCTTTCCGCCCGCGCTTACGGGATAAGCCCCATATTCGGTATGCCTGTTACTGGGACTAAAAGAAGAACATTACAAGCGCAAAGAATTATTGATTTTGATAAAAATCTGTCCGTTTTTGATTGGGAATTAAAAGATAATTTTGATGAGAATTTAAGGTTACTGGGAGAAATGTTAGGTTTTGAGGGACGGAGACCAGAATCTGAAGGAGAAGGTACTCTTGATGTTTGCTGGGAAGATGAGGAAAAAAAATTTATAATTGGCTTTGAAAATAAAATAAATAAAACTAATAAAATTCTTTCCAAGCAAGAAATTGATCAGTGTAGTGGACACGAACATTGGCTAGAGCAAGAATATTCCTATTACAAAAAAATTCTATTTGTTGTTGGAGACTTTGAGGGTTACAACGGTTTGGCTTCTCCAAGCAGTCTTTACCACTTAAGAATCCAGGAGATTGAAAAAGTATATAAAGAGATCTTACAAATTCATGCTAAGAAAATTTATCCTAACCAAATAGAATCTTCTCTGGATTCCCAAAGATTAAGGATTGAAAGCGTTTTCCCTAAAAATAAAGTAATTAAATTAACTAAACGCTGAAAAATATTTAGATTTAGATTAAAGATTGCATGGCTGGTTATGATCAAATAATAAAAATAAAAGCCGCATATCTTTTAGAAGCAAAAGATTTTTTTACGTTTTTACAAGCTGTCGGAAAAAAATACGCTCGTCCAACAAAAATTAATTACCGTTATCTTAAGCGCGGACGTTTTTACATAAACGTAAGTGGTAGTCCGGGTGGAATTGATGCTATTTTTCAAGAACTTATCTTGAATAGAGGTCTTTATTATTATATTTGTGCAATAAGGAGTAGTAGAAAGAAGGACATTATTAATAACGCAATCGTTCCGATTTTTCAAGGGCTAGTAGAAGAAAGATTTGGGAATCCGTATAGCCGTTTTTTAATAAGAAGACATGTTCTTGGAAAAATATCTCAAGAACAATTTATTCCTGGAGAGTTTAAAGATCCTTTTTCCCATGAATACGAAGTTCTTTTTAGAAAATGGGACATCGGACTAATAGATAATCGAGGATTTATTGAAGACATTGATAGTTTTCTTACAAGGTTTATGCTTATAAAGACTATGCATCCTGTTGGTCAATATAGTCCAAAATTCGATGAGCTTACTAATAGAGTTTGCGAAATAGGCGTCGGTATGATGAAAGAAACAAGGGTACTATTTAATAAAATCCACACAGAAAGAACAAATGAATTGCATCGTTTAAAAATTAGCCCATCAAAAGAAGAAATTTCTGATTTAGCATTCCAGACATACAACTATTTTCAATACTTTGATGAGTTCCAAGAATCTCAGAAACAAAAAACAGAGAGATTACACGGGAAGTTATTTAAAAGAATAAAGTACGGTAAGGAAAATTGGGTAGATGAAAATGGTAAACCTTATTTAGATGAAGAAACTGGTCAACCATTAGATATTGCTAAATTTCCATGCCATGATTGCGTGGCAATCAGAGGGCAATATCATTGTTTTGGTTGTGATATGGAACAATGTCCTAGATGTAAAGAACAATTTCTAACTTGTAATTGTAAGCTAAAAAAAGATTTTAATTAGCCCCCCGACCGAGACGCGTCAGCGGGGAAGCTTAAAACAGTCTAAATTTCCCCTTAAAGCTCTGGTTCTAGACCGGGGCACACAGCAAATAAAATCGCCAATCAAGTATTTCCATTGTTTTAGGTACACACTTTTGGCGGTTTCATTAATTGGTAATCAGCAAGAAATTGATTGGGGCTTTTCCCTTTCAATCCGCAATGGTCCAGGTCGTTG
>Ga0315275_10000215_pt1 | contig 46940 bp, 31 predicted proteins | sample YL17G03_0_MG_FD_205557 | JGI IMG/M metagenome (GOLD analysis project Ga0315275, IMG submission 205557) | Sediment microbial communities from Yellowstone Lake, YNP, Wyoming, USA - YL17G03_0 | ecosystem: Environmental > Aquatic > Freshwater > Lake > Sediment | place: USA: Wyoming | collected... | reverse complement strand
TCCCTGTGCTGCGGGGTGAGATGCCGGTTCTCATCCACTGCGAGCGGAAGGACGATATCTTGACGGCGTTGCGTCTGGCCGACGAGTTCAAGCTCAAGGTGGTTCTGGACGGCGCCACAGACGCCTATAAGGTGGTCGATGAGCTCAAGAAGAGGGGAATCGCCGTCGTCCTCGAGGATATCTTCCGGGGTGCCGGGAACATCGAAGACAGGGGGTTCAGCACCCAGAACGCGGCCCTCCTGGCCAAGGCCGGGATCCCGATCGCCTTCCGTCCGTCCGAGGGCTCCTGGTATGTCCCCGGAGCAGGGGAGGCGGGCGGGGATCTGCTGGAGATCGCGGCTTTCGCTTTCAAGAGCGGACTGCCCGAGGCAGAGGCGCTGCGGGCAGTGACGATCAATGCCGCCAGGATCGTCGGGATGGAGACCCGGATCGGTTCGCTCGAGCCCGGAAAAGACGCCGATCTCCTCATCCTCCGCGGCCATCCTTTCGAGACCGGTTCTGTGCCGGAGGCCGTTTTCATCAACGGGAAGACGGTTTATGTGAGGAAAGGAGGCGTGCATCTCGGGAAGAAACTCTGACCGGGGGCGGGAGGGTGCCATGAGAAATCCAAGGCGAATTCAATGGGCTCTCGCGGCCGTCTTGATTTTCCGGCTCTCGATTCCGATCCCGGCGGGAGCTGAGAATCCGGTTATTGCCGTCAAGGGCGGCCGGTTCTTCACCGGCACAAAGGGCACGATCGACGGCGGTGTCTTGCTCATCCGGGATGGAACAATTGCTGCCATCGGAAAGGACGTCGCTATTCCGAGCGGCGCCAAAGTGATCGACGCCTCTGGCTGTTTCATCATGCCGGGTCTTATCGATGCCTTCACCAATCTCGGCACCGAGGAGCCCGGGACTCTCGGCAGCGACTCCGATGAGAAGACTTCTCCCGTGACTCCCCAGTTGCGGATCATCGACAGCTTCGACCCGGAGAATCCGTTTATACCGATGGCGAGACGGGCCGGCGTGACGGCCGCCCTGATCGCTCCGGCCGTGGGAAACCTGATCGCCGGACAGTGCGGCTTAGTGAGCCTTTGGGGAGACGACACGGCGGCGATGACGATCAAATTCCCGGTGGCCGTTCAGGGCGCGATGGGGGAAGCCCCGAAGGTGAGGTTCGGCTCCAAAGACCAGACGCCCCAAACGCGAATGGGAGAAGCCGCCCTTCTCCGCCAGACGTTCATCGATGTCCAGAACTATCTCCAGCAGATCAGCGACTATGAAAAAAAGGACCGGGAATTCAAGGCGAAAAAAGCCGAGGGCAAGGAACCGGAGGGAGAAAAACCGTCGCCTCCGCCCGCCGACCTCAAGTTCCAGGCTCTGGTTCCCGTGCTCAAGGCAGAGATCCCTTTCCTCGTCACCGCCAACCGGCTTGATGACATCCTGACCGCCTTGAGGATTGCGGACGAATTCGGGTTCAAGATCATCCTCAGCGGAGGCGCCGATGCCTACAGGATCAAGGAAAGGCTCGCCGCCGCAAAAATCCCGGTCCTCCTTAAACCCGAGGAGGCGGCCGCCCGGCTGACGGTGGAGACCCAGCGGGCGGTCCCGGAAAACGCCGCTCTTCTTTTCGGGGCTGGGGTAAAGATCGCCTTCCAGACGGGTTCGGTTAAGGACGCGACCGGGCTGATCCATCAGGCCCAAGTGGCCGTCGCCGGCGGCCTGCCGCACGATGAAGCGCTCCGTGCTCTGACCGTGAACCCCGCCGTGATCTTCGGTGTGGCGGGCGATCTTGGATCCCTGGAAAAGGGGAAAGTGGCTAACCTAACGATCTTCGAAAACGATCCCCTGCTTTCCCCGGCTAGAGTTAAAGCGGTCATCATCCGGGGCGAGATTGCTGACTGAAAAAGATAAAAAAAGCACTTGACAATAGCAAGCCTATATTATAAGTTTACTTAGTCTATTGACAAAGTCGACTATTCAAAGGCTATGGCTAAGATTGTCCGGCGGAGAGGAGGAAACCGCGGGGCGCGGCATGAACCCTCCCGGGCGACGAAAGGAGCGAACGATGTGTGATCGACGGATGGTGTGTTTGCGGAGACGGAGTGTTTTCGGGATCGGCGTGTTTGTCCTGGCGGCTGTGATCCTGTCCGTAACGGCTGCCGGCCAGGACAAAAAGGAACCGCCGCCGGTGACCTCGAGCCGGTCTTTCCGGCTCAGCGGGTACACCCAGTTTCTGTACAACTATTTGGACAAGGGGACGGATTCGTTCTCTATCCCCAGGGCCCGGCTCACGCTGAGCGGTGAGCTGCTCAAGAATGTCCGCTTCCGGATCCAAATCGACGGCGTGAAGAGCCCGGCTCTCATCGATGCCAACGTCGACTTCCTGTTTAATCCCGCCTACGGCTTGCGCATCGGCCAGTATTATGTCCCCATGAGCCTGGAGAACAACACCTCCGATTCGGAGATGGACACGATCCTGCGTTCCTCGGTCGTCAACGCGCTGGCCCCCAGCCGGGATCTCGGTTCTCAGGGCCGGGACATCGGCGCGATGTTCATGGGCCGGTATTCCATCGCCGAGTATTACCTCGGAGTTTTTAACGGCGCCGGCATCAACAAGCTGGATACAAACAAGGCCAAGGATCTGGCGGCCCGGCTGATCCTGCACCCTCTTGAATCCCTGGCTATCGGAGGGTCTTTTTACAAAGGCCGCAACAATCCTGTCCAAAACGGACCTGACCTGACCAGAGACCGGTTCGCGTTCGAGGCCTCTTGGATGCCAGGGAATTTTTCTCTCAAAGGTGAGTTCATCTCGGGCAAAGACGACCTAATCTCCAAGTCAGGTTGGTATCTCCAAGGCGGCTATTTTGTCCTACCCAAGAAGCTTCAGGCCATCGTCAAATGGGATACCTTCGATAAGGACAGGGACGCCGCCGCCGACCGGACCGACCTCTTCACCCTGGGAGTCAGCTGGTTCCTCTGGGAAAAAACGAAGTTGATGGTCAACTACAACCTCTACCGTAAAGATGGGGAGGGGACGACCAACCAGGCGATAGCCATCCAGTTCCAGGCCGCCTTTTAAATAGCGCAGGGCTTGGGGCAGGAAGCCCGAGCTTCCGATTTTTCCTCGTTGAGCTTCTATCCGGACTGTGATACAAAATGGGGTCTGATTTCATTCCATCCATGCCCTCATAAGGAGTCATCGAATGGCCAAGTTCGAAGGGGTGAAGTGGGCCCCGCAGCAGATGAGGTACGGGCTTGCGGAGAAGCAGTTTGAGATCCTGGAGGCAGACGCCCGGGTGTTCGGCGTGTCCCGGTCCATCCATTACGGGCTTTTCCTGGTCTTCGAAGGCATCCGCTTCTTCTGTCATCGGAACCCGGGAGGCGAAATCGAAGTCGTCTTTCTCAACTGGCAACTCAATCTCGAGCGTTTCCGGAAAGGCATCGCCTTCAACCTGAGCAGCGAGCAACAGGCATTAGTGCCGACGGTCGACGAATTGGAGAATGTCTTTATCCATCTTTTTTTCAAGGACCCTTCGATGCGCGGATTCCTGGAGGAGATGGCGGACCTCGGGGCGCAGGGCTATCTCCGGCCGTTCACCATCGATGAGGAGCAGTCGATCGGCGTGACCTTTCCGGCTCAGCCCGCCATCCGGGCCATGGCCTGCCGGTACGACCGCTACCTCGGCGAGCCGTTCTGCGGCGTCTCCGTCCCGCAGCTCGTGCGAGCGGTGGGGATCAACAAGACCGGCTGCCTTAAACTCGGCGTCAACTATCTAATGAGCGTCAAGGCCGTGGACGAGGCGAAGAAGCTCTGCCCTGAGGCGGCTTGCGCCCTTTTTCTGGACGACAACCCGGGGGGGAATCTCCCCGACCGGCAGATCACTGAATGGGACTCTTCGTGCTGCCTGTTCGGACTGCGCGGCGGCACGGTCATCAAGATTCCGGAGAGCCCGCTGATCCTGCCCTCGGTCACTATCCAGGGCATCGTGGCGATCTTGAGGGAAATGGGGGTGGCCGTCGAGGAACGCCATCTGGCTTATGGCGAGCTAATCGATAAAGCCAAGAATGGCGAACTGGTCGTCGCCTGCAGCGTCGGGACGGCCGGGATCCTGAACCGCTGCGCTAGGCTTATCCTGGCCGATGAGATGGGGCAGATTCTGGCTACTCATTCTCCGGACGTGAAGTATCCGCTGTTCCAAGAGCTCGGCGAAGCGCGCGAATACTACTGGAATATCTATATAGAGAAGGTCAAGATTCCGGCGGGTTTGAGACTCTTCAAATATGTTTTGTGAGGCCGTGAATTAGAGGATTTCTGCAGAGAGGAAGGTCCGCTTCAGGTACTTGAGGTCCTGGAGGATGCTCTTCTCGAGTCCTAAAGGAAACTTGACTTCTTCGAGCACCAGCCAGCTGCCGTAGCTAATCTCTTTCATGGCGGCGCGCACGGCCCTGAAATCTATCGAGCCCTGGCCGAAGAGGTCTTGGTAGTCTTTGGCGTGGAACTGCGAGATGTGGCCGCCGAGGAGACGGATTTCCCGGCCGATGTCGAACCCGGCTTCCTGGGAGTTACCGACGTCATAATAGACCGTAATGGCCGGCGAGCCGACAGCGGCGATGATCCTGAGGTTGTCTTCGGCGCTCAACATGGACTCGAGGGCGAGGGTCACACCGGCCTTCTCGGCTTTGGGGGCGAGGCGCTTGAGGGCGGCGACGACCGCCTCTGTCCCGGCCGGGTCGTTCTTGAGGTCGCCTTTGCCGAAGAAGGGGACAAGGATAATGCCGATTTCCATGGCCGAGGCGATTTCAATTCCCTCGGTCACCCAGCGTTCGGCGCGCGAGTCGCTCTTGAGCGGCACATTGTTCAGTTCACCGAGGCAGAACGAGGCGATTTCGGCGCCGGTCTTCTTGACTGCGGCCAGGTAGGTTTGCTGAAAACTCTTATCGAGAAGGGCCAGCGATTCTCCCTTTGGGTTGAGGCTCACCTGCACGCCGTTGAGGCCGAGCCTGGCAGCCGTCTCGAGCGCCGCCGGGTCTCCGGCCTTATTAATGGTCCAGTCGCAGACGCCGAATCGGATCTGAGTCTTGCCTGGCTCAGATCCGTGAGATCGAGCCGACACGCCTGCCCGGCTTCCGAAGGCCAGCACCTCAAACGGCTCTGTGTCGGGCCGCCCCGGCGCGATATGGAGCTCCGGGTGATCGCCCAGGACCATGATGGTGCACCCGTATGTTCCCGCGTTATTGATCCCGGAGGCGCGGTCGGCGAACACCCGTTTGAGGACGGCCAGGTCGAGAACCGCCGCATTGTCCTTGAAGGTCTCCCCGAGGAACTTGAACCGGGGGCAGCGGGCTTTATAGGCCTCCAGTGTCATGCCTTTTTTCTTGAGTGCCTCGATGAACTTCGGGTTGAGGTCGTCGTTGATTATCGGATGGTTCGTGTGATAAGTAAATTCAGCGCCTTCAAAAGGGATGAATTCGACCATCCGGCTGGCCGAGCGCTCGAAGCTGGCGACTTGCTTCAGACCGCCGATGACATAGTTCTGCGGGGCGGCCGGCTGGATCTCTTTGAGGAAGTGGACGGCATCCTCGTAAGTTTTTTGCCGGAGGATTCCCCTGATGACGAAGGCGACAGGGAGGCCCTTGGCGGAATAGGCGAGCTGGGTGACGGCGTTGACGCAGACGGCGATGGAACGGTCGTTCAAGCCGTTCGCGGCCACAACCCCCGGGATGGTAAAAATGAGAGCGCCCGGCTCGTCGGCGCTGCCTTCGATGCGCAGAACCGTCTGGAATCCGTGATAATAGCCCGGAATATCCAGGGTCTGAGCGACGAGAGCGGGCGTATCGCCCCTTTTTCGAGCGGCGATGGACGTGCACTTCGAGAGGCCGAGGTCGTCGCTCATGACCCAGGTTTCATCGACAAGCTGGAAGGCGTACATGGTTTGGAAGTCAACGCCGGCGCCGTCGGCGATACCGCGCACTTCGTCCAGAAGTCCCGGCGTCCAGCGTTCGATGGCGGGCTGGAAGTCCGACGCTTCGAGCAGCTTTTCGATGTAGGTCGTTGCCGGAACCGAGTGGGTCTTTTCGAGGTCCGCTTTCCAGCGTTTGAGGAGCTCCTGGATTTCCGGCTTGAGGCTCCGGCCGTGGGTAAGCCCCCTCATGTATGGCGTTCCCTTGAGCTCAACAACCATGAGCTTTCCTTCTCCTGCCTGAGGTGAGGACTCTTTTGGCCTCAGGGCTGATGAGACGGTGAGGAAAAGGAAGACAGATAAAAAAAGAAGATAACATTTTCGCATGGAGAGAATATATCGCTCGCTAACAGCGGATGTCAATTTTTCTGTCTTGCTTAGCGGCGGGGAGCCCGGCCAATTAAAGTAACAAAACCGAAGTGAACAAAAATGAGATCAGGGAGGAAGTGACCTAGAAAATCCCCCTCTCTTCTATCCTCCCCCACAGAAGGGGGGAGGAAATAGGCGGACAATACACATATCCTCCTCCCCCTGGTGGGAGGAGGTTGGGAGGAGGGGGATTTTCATAGCTTGCGGGTTGCCCGTAGGGCCATGCGAAGTTAAATTTTTAAACCTGCGAGGTTGGGCTCGAGCCGTTCCTCGTCCTTCAGGAGCTCCTCCCAAGTCACCCGACGCTTCTCGAAGGCGGCCTTGCGCCCCAAAATGGTGATCAGGTTGCTCTGGATGCTCGGCGCGACGGTCGGGTTCGCGAAGTCCCCGCCCATGATGCTTTTGTGGAAGGCGGCGATATTGTTGACGGCTCCGGCTTCATAGATCTCGGTTGTCCGGCCTCCATTGAAGAAATTCTCTCCCCGGATGACAACGGTCCCGCCGTATTCGGTCTCCAGGATACCTTTGCTCCCGAACATTCGGTTCTTGATTCCTTCGGCCGTGCCGTGGCCCTTGAACTGGCGGCCGCTGAACTCGACGGCCACATCGTTGGGATATTGATAATAGACGACGAAATGGTCCCAACACGTGCCGACTTTAGGCCGGGCCTTGAGCCCGCCGGTCCCGACGGCCCAGAGAGGAGCCTCCCGCATGATCCAGTTGGCCACGTCGAGCGTATGGATCTCCTGCTCGGTGATGATGTCGCCGGAGAGAGCGCGGTCGAGGCCCCAGGCCCGAAGCCGGACTTCAGGATTGTCCACGTTATTCTTGAGCATCTCGTAATGCTCCTCCCACGGGCTTTCTGCATGGTAGGTCGCTTCCCCGAAAACGGGCTCGCCGATGGCCCCGTCATGCACGCGCCTCAGGGCCTCAATGAAGGCCGGATGGGCCCTCGTCTGGAAATCGACCAGAAACGCGAGTTTCTTGGCGGTTGCTTTCTTCCCGCATTCCGCGATGAGATGGCATCCGGGGACATCCACGGCCAGCGGCTTCGCCAAGTAGACATGGATGCCCTTGGCCAGGGCGGCCGCCGCCTGCTCAGGATGGAAGTAGGGGGGTGTCTCGATGGCCACGGCCTCGACCCCGCAATCGAGGAGGCGCTTGTAGCCGGAGAGTCCGGAAAAGAGCCGCTCCCGCGGCACGGCGAACTTGGTGCCGAGAACTTCCACCCGGTCGGCAAAGTAATCCGAGCCGGCGAAGATCTCGTAGCCTCCGTGGGCCGCGAAAAGGCCCGTGATCCAGACGCCCCGGCCGCCACAGCCGATGAGCCCCAGCTTGATCTTCGAGTTGGCTTGAACGCCCCGGACGAGCTCCGGCCGCAGGATGGTGAGCGACGCTGCGGCCGCACCGGTGGTCTTGATGAACTGCCGCCGGCTGATGAAAGCTTCGTTTGGGTGTGTGACTTGGTCGCCATATCCCATCCTCGGTTTCTTTTCCTTAATCATGGCGTCTCCTATGTTTATTTGAAATAGATCTCAAGCTGTGGGTTCTTCTTTCTCAGAAGAGTAGAGATTGCGTTCATAAATTCTGTGGCGGTATGGATTGCGTGCTTGGCTTCCTCTTTTGAACAAGGGATATCCGGCTCATAGACAAGCCGGTGTCTTTTTCTGCGCATGAAATCGTAATCGTTGAGAAGTCTTTTGAATTCTGCGTCCAAGGCGGAAGCCGCAAATCTCACGACGGTGAGATGCTTGTCCTTGACTTCGGGCCTGAAACCCTCCGCCATCATGAAGGCAAGGGCTGAGTGGAGCATTGAATTATAGGCATAGGAGTAGGCACAGTCTTCGTCTTCCGACAAATTTCTCCGGGCCGTCTTAATATCCTTGCGGGCTCTTTCCATTAAGTTCAAAACCGCTTTTTCGTCGATGGGGCATCTTTTAATGAGCCCTTCTTTAAGCAGGTTTTCAGCCGATTCTTTATAGATCATCCTCGTTGCCGATCAGCATGATCTTCGGATTTTTCAGTACATCCGTGATAAAGCCACTTTTCGATTTTTTTTTGGCCCCAAATTCTTTCCGGGTATAAAGCGATATATTGATCTCTCGTTTTAATTTGGACTCGAGCTCCCGAATTCGCTCATTCAAAGCCGATATATCTTGCTCTCCAATAATCATGACGTCAATGTCACTTGTTTCTTTCTCACTCTTTGACGCAAAAGAGCCGAAAATAAAGGCAAATTTGATGCCTTCCAGAGAAGACAATACCGCTCTGAGACTTGCTTCGACTCCAATTGTTTTGTTAACAATGCTTTTCAGGTCCTCAAAAAGAGGATGATCTTGATTGAGAGAATAATAGAGGAGATTACCGACTCTTTGGGTTTTAAACAAATTGTCTTTTTGGAGGCGCAAGAGTTCTCTTCGAATGTTTCCGGCAGAATACCTCAATAATCGCTCCATCTCTCTGAGAAAGTATTTTCTGCCGGTATTGGAAAAAAAGAGCGCTAGCAAGTCTCGGCGGATTTTTGATTTCCCGATGTAAAGGGATTCAATCATGCTGTGCTCCTTATCGAGTACAAATGTACTCAAATTAGAGTACAGCAGCAAGCTTTATTTTTATGCCGACGTGAGAAAAGATGGGAATAATATCCTATGCTTTTTTGACCTTTTGGACGACATGTCCGGTCTTCCAATCTTGGAGCAATTGCTTGAGTGTTCCGTCAGGCATCCGCTCTTCCTTGATCAGGGAATACCTTCCCCTGGAGGCCTTTTTAACCGTCCCGCTCTTCCCTTTTTTCGCCCCCCGGTACCAGCGTTCGAGCTTGACCGGCTCCCAGCGCCGCGTTTTGGCCGAGCGGTAGCAGGCGTCCATAATGGCGTTGACGATGTAGCCGTCGAGGAACGTCTCCACCGGCTCCCGGCCCTCGTCGATGGCGTCGAACATATCGCTGAACATGTTGGTGTAGCCGAGCTCGTGGACCTCGTCTCCCACCGGGAAGAGCCAGCCCGTCTCGCTCTCGGCTTTCTCGGCGACATAGCCGTTGCCGCCGGCGGCCGTGAACATCTCGTAGCCCGTCCGAAGGAAATGGTTAAGCCAGATGGTGCCATCGGTCCCGGCGACCTCGTCGCGAAGGTCCATTCCGCCCCGGAAGGCCCAGCTCACCTCAAACTGTCCGACCGCCTGGTTCTCGAAGCGGATGAGGGCGATGGCCGAATCCTCGGCGGCGATCGGGTGGACCACGGTGTCGGCCAGGCACATGACCTCGGCCGGCCGGACCTCCTTGCCGATGAAACTGCGGATGATCTCGATGCAATGGCAGGCCAGGTCGACGATGGCCCCGCCGCCGGCCAGCTTCTTATCCCAGAACCAGGCGCTGTGCGGCCCGGAATGGGTTTCGCGCGAGCGGACCCAGAGGACCTTGCCGACCGCCCCCCGCTTAACCGCGGCGATAGATTTCAGGGTCTTAGGTGTATAGACCAGGTCCTCGAGGTAGCCGGCGAACACACCGGCCTTGTCCACGGCCTCCAGGATCTCCAGGGCCTCTCGGGCGTTTCGCCCCAGCGGCTTGGTGCAGAGCACCGGTTTGCCGGCGGCAGCGGCGAGTCTTATCGCCTTCTTGTGGAGAAAGTTGGGGAGGCCGACGATGACGATATCGGTCTCCGGATCCTCGACTGCCTCTTTCATGTTGGCCGTCCATTTCGGTATCCCCCATTTCCTGGCGAACGCCTCGGCCTCTCCGCCGGTAAAGGCGCAGATCGTCCGGATGCGGTCCCGGCTTCTCTGTCCCTGGATGGTCATCGTGTAGAATGTGCCGATGAGCCCGGCTCCGAGCAGCGTGATGTTATGCGCTTTTTTCATGCCGCTTCCCCTCGAATATGATTTCATATACGATTCCCGAGTATTCTAGCATAGAATATGCCTTTCTATGCGAAGAAGGATCAGGGCCGCTCAGCTCTGGCTCTTGACAGCAGTCTCGTCCGGACGATAAGCTGGACACACCATGGCGGATGTGAAGTGCCCGGGACAGGACACGAGATACTGGAAGAAGGGTGACATTTTCGACGTCCGCTGCCCGAAATGCGGGAAGGACGTCGAATTTTTCAAGGACGATGTCAGGCGCCGCTGCCGCTGCGGCCGGGTCATTGTCAACCCGAAGCTCGACCTGGCCTGCGCCGAGTGGTGCCAGCACGCCGAGAAATGTGTGGACGAGCTCCCCGCGGAGCTTAAGGTCAAGAAGGCGGAAGGGAAGAGGAAAAGGAAATGAACAACGCGCCCAGACGAAAAAGCATGTTATCGTCCTTGGCCATCGGCGCCGTGCTGGCGCTCATCGGGTTTAAGTTTTTCGGCTGCGCCAAGGAGAGCGAGGAAAAGCGCCTGCAGCCCGCCCTGTCGAGCATCACCGCCGAAGACCTCTCACAAGATACGAAAATCCTGGCCTCCGACGAGTTCGAAGGACGGGGTCTGGCTTCCGAAGGCGAGATCAAGACGATCAATTTCCTACGCGACGAGTTCCAGAGAGTCGGCCTCAAACCCGGCAACGGCCAGAGCTATTTCCAGGAAATCCCGATGGTGGTAAGTGCGGTGGACCCCGCCGCCCGGCTTGAAGTCAAGACTGAGAGGAAAGCGATCTCCTTTGCCTACAAAGAGGAGTTTGTCGCGAGAACGCTGCGCGTGGTTGAGGAGAGCGCGCTGGCGGATTCGGAGATGGTCTTTGCCGGCTACGGCATCGTGGCTCCCGAGTACAACTGGAACGATTACGAAGGCCTGGATGTCCGGGGAAAAACCGTCGTGGTCCTGGTCAATGACCCCGGCTACGCGACCCAAGATCCCTCGCTTTTTACGGGGCGGTCGATGACCTACTACGGTCGCTGGACGTATAAATATGAAGAAGCGGCCCGGCAGGGCGCCGCGGGCGTCTTCGTCGTCCATGAGACCGAGCCGGCTGCCTATCCCTGGGCCGTTGTCCAGAACAGCTGGACGGGGCCGCAGTTCAACTTGATCAGCGAGGACAACAACATGTCGCGCTGCGCCGCGGAAGGATGGCTGAGCCTCGAGGCCGCGCGCAAGATCTTTGAAACCGCCGACCTTAACTACGACGAGCTCAAAATGACGGCGGCCAAGCGGGGATTCAAGACTGTTCCGCTCGGTCTCAAAGCTTCGCTCACCCTGAAAAGCACTGTCAAGAATGTGACCTCCAACAACGTCATCGCCCTCCTGCCGGGGTCAAAGCGTCCGGATGAATATATGATCTATATGGCGCACTGGGATCACTTCGGCCGAAACCCCGCCTTTGAAGGAGACCAGATCTTTAACGGCGCCGTCGACAACGCCACGGGGACGGCGGCCCTGATTGAGCTGGCGGAAGCCTTTAAGACGCTCAAGCACGCGCCGCTCCGCTCGATCGTCTTCCTGGCCGTCACTGGAGAGGAACAGGGATTGCTCGGCTCCGAGTACTATGCCACGCATCCCAATTATCCCACGGCCAAGACGACCGCCGTTATCAACATGGACGCGCTGAACACCTACGGACCGATGAACGATATCACGGTTGTGGGCTACGGCCTGTCCGATCTCGATCAATACATCGAAGCTGCCGCCAAAGAGGTCGGCCGGACAGTCAACCCGGACCCGACGCCGGAGAAGGGCTCCTATTTTCGGTCTGACCACTTTCCCTTTGCTAAACAGGGGATCCCGGCCGTTTATCCGAGCGGCGGGACCGACAGCACCGTTCATGGAAAAGAATGGACTCTGGCCCAGCGGGATAAGTACACGGCCGAAAAATACCATAAGCCTACGGACGAGTTCGACCCCAACTGGGACCTCCCGGGGGCGATCGATGACCTGCGTCTGCTGTTCAAGGTGGGTTACCGGCTGGCGATGGATACGGCCTTTCCCAACTGGAAGGAAGGGACTCAATACAAGGCGAAACGGGACGCGGATATCGCGGCAGCCCGCCGATAGGGCAACTGCCTGGTTCCTCTTTTATATCCAATAGCTGGGAATCAGAGCTTCCACCCCAGCAGGTTTCAGAAATTCAAGAGCCAGCGCAAAAGGGAAGGGCGAAGTTCCGCCCAGTCAAACCCGCATCTGGAATTATTTATGTCTTGCCGCCCGTATCGATGTCGTCGGGGAGCTCGTTCACGTCGGTGGCGGGCTCATAAGGGAAATGGACGGCCAGGCTGTCGGCCGCTGCCCGGATCCCGGCGATAAGGCCTTCCGTGAACTCGCCCTTCCGGAAATGCTCCGCCAGGCCGGCGGCGATCCCGTCCCAAAAGTCCTGGCCGACTTGGGCGTGGATCCCTTCATCACCCAGGACGACAAATCGTTTCCGGGCCGGCACGATGAAGAAAAGGATCCCGTTCCGCTGTCGCGTGTTTTCCATTCCTAGGCGCCGGAAGGCGCGTTCGGCTACGGGTCGCACCCGGCCCCAAAAGAAGGGCGCCACAGAAACGCGGACTTCTCCAGAGGTTCGTTTTTCGGCCTCCAGGATTGTCTCTCGAATTCGCTCTCCATCGAGACGCTGTAAGAGCTTGCGGCGATGACTGATGGCCATGATGATCTCTCCCTACCAGTGACCCGAGGCGCCGCCGCCGCCGGAGCGGCCTCCACCGCCGCTGAATCCGCCTCCACCACCCCCTCCGCCCCATCCGCCAAATCCACCTCCGCTACTCCGACGGCCCCCTCCACTGAAACCTCCGCCGCGCCCGCCGCTAAGAATATTGACCAGGAGCCATAGGGCCAGTGAGGGGTTGGTGAGGAAGATGATCAGGAAGACGATGATTCCGAAGATGATGAGAATAGCCTGGCCGGCGTTCTTGCCCGGCTTCGGGGTCGCAGGCGCCGCCTCGCCCGAAATCGCCCCGAGGATAGCCGAAACCGCATCGCTCACCGCGCCGTCGGCATCGCCGGCCCTGACCTTCGGGATCAATGTATCATTGATAATCCGGCCGGCCGTGATGTCCGGGAGGACATCCTCCAGGCCGTACCCGACCTCGATCCGGACCGCGCGATCCTCGGCCATGATGAAGAGCGCAACACCGTCATCTAGTCCCTTCCGGCCGATCTTCCAGGCCTGGAATACCTTGACCGCGAATTCCTCGATCGGGTAGCCCTCGGTGCTCTTGCCGATATAGACGATGACCTGATGTCCTGTTTGTTGAGCATAGGCTTCGAGCCTGGTGTCGAGGGTTTGGAGTGTCCCCGGGGATAGGAAGCCGGCCGTGTCCGTTACCCAGCGGTCGGGTGGCGGCGGAATCTGGAGGTCGGCCGCCCCGGAAAAGCACGGACCGGAGCCAAGAAATAGGAGAAAAACTATGGCCCCGGCACGGAGAGGTCGCACGATCAGAATTTGACTTTAGGCGCTGTCTCGGCCCCCGCCTGCGCCTTGAAATAGGTCTTCTCGGCGAAACGCGAGCCGAAGAACCCGGCAAAGGCGACGGTGGGGAAGCTCATCCGCTTGGTGTTGAACGCCTGGGCGGTTTCGTTGAAGCGCTGGCGCTCGACGGTGATCCGGTTCTCGGTGCCCTCGAGCTGGACCTGGAGGTCGCGGAAGTTCTGGGTGGCCTTGAGGTCTGGATAATTCTCGACGGCGACCAACAGTCGCGAGATGGCCGAGCCCAGCTCATCCTGCGCTGCCTGGAACTTGGCGAAGGCCTCGGAGTTGTTGAGTAGGCTTTCGTCCAGCCGGATTTGACCGACCTTGGCCCGAGCTTCGGCGACCGCGGTGTAGGTCTGCTGCTCGAACCCGGCCGCGCCCTTGACGGTCTCGACCAGGTTCGGTATAAGGTCCCCCCGGCGCTGGTAGGCATTTTCGACTTGAGCCCACTGCGAACGGACCTTCTGGTCGAGCGAGACGAGCGAGTTATACTGGCCGACGCCCCAGGTCCCGAGGATGAGAAGAGCGATGATAACGACGGCCAGACAGCCCAACCCGAACAGCCGTTTCTTTTTCGGGGCGGGAGGAGTTGTTGGAGTCGCTTCAGTGGTCATGCTTACACCTTCCTTTCAGCAAAAGTATGTTTTTCGTATATAGAAAGAATCTTAGCTTGAAGCCCTCAAGAAAGCAAGAACAAGGCTCGGGTATGGGATTCGTCAGCCCGCTCAGTCGTCCACGGACTTCCTCACCCACACCCTTCGCCTTTATCAAAAAAACTGGCTTCCTCGAAGTGCGCTTTAGTTGAGCGAGCGTATGTATATATTTTTGAAATAGAGCGGTGTGCTGTGGGCCTGGAGCTCGATCTGGCCCGCCGGGTAGATCGGTTTGTCCCGCTCCCAGTAGTTCTCCATGACGATATCATCGACGACAAGGGCGCCATTAAGGTGGACGGTTACCCGCTCGCCGGCCATCCGGATGAAGAAAGTGTTCCATTCCCCGACCGGGTTGTCAGCGGGCCGGAGCGGTTTGGCCGGCCCGATCTTGTTGTTATACAGCCCGCCCGAGCCTTCCGGCCACTGGCCGGGATCCCAGATCTGGACCTGGGGTGAGCCGCGGAGATATATTCCGCTATCTCCCTGGGGTTCGATCTTCCAGTCCACGAAGAGCTCGAAATCGGCGTAGTCCTTGACCGTACACAGGCTTTCGCCTTGACCATCGAAGACAAGCGTGCCGTCTATGACCTGCCAGTGCCGCCGGATGTCTTCATCGGCCGCCTTCTGTTCTTTCCGGAGCGCGTCTGGGGTCATTTTTGACCGCGCGGGCGGGTCCTTGACTAGTCCTTTCCAGCCGCTGAGGTCTTTACCGTTAAAGAGGGGGACGAACCCTTCTTTGACGAGGATTGTATCGGCGTATCTTTCGACCTGCTCGCGGTCGTATTCGCTGTCGATGAATTGGGCGGCCCGCTTCAGGATCCGGGCGGTTTCAAAACCGGAGAGGCCTTCAAACCCGGGGGAGGGAAGAGCGCATTCGATAGCCGACTGCGCAGCCTTGCTTTGGAAGGCGGGGTCCTCGAGATAGCCTGCGATCGTCGAGAGAGATTCCCCCGACCGGATTTTTCCCAGGCCGTCCAGGACGATGTTCATCTCCGCCGGCTCCCGCGCGATCATTAGCGCGTCTTTGACGAGGGCGAGTTTCTGCTCCGCCGTGTCTCCGGATTTAGCGATAAGACGGATGTATCCTTGAAGGGCCAGGTAGACGAATTTCCGGCCGGCCGTGGAGTCCTCGGCCCTGGCGATCTTGAGAAGCTCTTCGGCCGCCCGGTATTCCGGCCAATTGGCCAGAGTATAGATCGCGACAGACCGGACCTGCGGGTCAGCGCTTTGAGTCTCGGCGACAACGGCCCGGAGGGCTTTCTCACCGCCGATCCGGCTGAGCGGGCGGAGCAGGTCGATCCGCTTCTGGCCCTGGGCCTCCAGCAGGGCTTTGATGACGAGGTCAGCCTTATTTTCCGGGTCGTTGCTCTGTTGGGCGGAGGCAGCGAGGGCGTTTTGAAGAGGCCCGATCTCGGAGCGTTCTGCCGCGTCCTGCAAAAGACGGATCATCAGCGGAAGGTCCTCCTCGCGAACGACGGCTTCGAGTGCGGCCAGCGCCTTTTTCCGGATATTGGTATCCTCGTTCCCGGCGGCCGCCAGCACGATCCCAGCATGCTCCCTGGCCCCGCGCTCGCCGAGGATTTCGATGATGGCCGCTTTCGCCGGGAGCGAGGCGCCGTCGAACGCCTTGACGACCTCGGCGACGGCGACATCCAGCGGGAAGGTCAAGAACGCTTTCTTGAGGGCTCCGGCCTCTTCTCCTTCTGCTGTTTTCCAGAGAGGTGCGAGGTCGATCGCAACCCCGTCCCCTCCGAGCCGGACGGCGGCTGCGATGGTGGCTGCCCGGATTGTCTTGTCATTGCTCTTCAGTTCGTCTTTCAAGAAGCCCAGCGCCGCCGGGTCTCCCCTCCGTCCCAGCATCCTGATCATCTGTTCGCGGGTCCCGGGAGAGGCCTCTCGCGCTTTGGCGATCCACTGCGCCGTCGCGTCTTGCCCGGGTACTTCGAGCGCTAGGTCCAGGGCGTGCGACCGGAATGCCGCATCGGGAGATTCCATAGCCTCGACCAGGTCGGGGAGCACATCCTTACCGCTGACTTGAGATAGAAGCGTCAAAGCCGCGCTCCGGACCTGGGACTCTTCCGGGCCGGTGCACTTTTCCAGGAGGTTCCGGCCGATCCGGAGGGCGTCGCTTTTTCGTCCGTTCTCGGAGAGCCTTCGGGCAAAGAGAAGATAGCGGGAGGCGGCGCTTGCCCTTTCCCGCGGCGAGGAGGCGATGTCGATCCGGGCAAATAGGAATTCTGTTCGGGGATCACCGATATTGGCCAGCGCGAAAAGGCCGGCCTCGCGGATATTTCTTTCCCGGCTGGAGGCGAAGGGGACGATCCGGCCGGTCGCTTCTCGGATTCGGAGCTCGCCGAGGGCATTGAGGAAAGTGACAATGTTCGGTTCCCCAGAATGTCCGAGCGCCCTGAGGAGCGCTTTGTCCGTTCCCGGGGCGCGAATGGCCAGAAGGGCCTGGACCGCCGGCTCAGCCAGCCTTCGGTCGGAGAGAAGACGGCTCAACGGCCCTAAGGATTCAATCCCCCCTGCCTGCTGCAGGCGGCCGACGAGGAACATTTTCACATCGGGGTCGGGAGCGCCGTTCAGGGCTTTGATCACGGCCCCGGCGTAGAGGCTTCGGTCTCTCTCTCCACCCGGCCTCATTGCGTACGTCCCGGCCGCCTCGAGCGCATACCGGGCCAGGCTGTCGTCGGCCTTGCCCGGCGGGGACAGGCGATGGCAGATCTCCATGATTCCCGCTTCGCCTAATCCGAAAATCTCAGCCGCCAGAGATGTCTTCTCGGCGGGACTCTGGGCCGGAAATCTGACCAGGATCTCCGAGACCCGGGCCGGAATCGACAAGTCTTTTTCCGTGGCCGCAGAAAACCTGAGGAGGCCAAGAAGGAGCAGCGCGAGGATGGTCGTGAGTTGGCCGTGTCTTTTCAACCCGGCTCCGAGTGCGCGGTTCCTTTCTTGATTTCTTGCTTTGCGGACTCGGCCTTCGTTTCTCATCTTGGCTCTAGCCTAGAAATGCCACGGGGCCCGCATCGGCTCGTCGATAAGGCGGTTGGCCTCCTCGTCGCCGACGAAATGCTGAGATATAGGGTCGAAACGCAGCCCTCTTCCCAGGCGGACCGCTATCTTGGCCAGGTTAACGAGTGTGCAGGAACGGTGGCCGTTGTCTTCATTCAGGGCGAACTTGCGGCGGCTGCGGACCGCCTCGGCGAAGTCCTCCGGTTCGGGTTCCGGGTCCGGGAGCGAGGCCACTTTTTTCCGGAGGCCGGGGATATCGGAGTTGAAATCCCTGAAAATCTTACCCGCCGGTCCCTCGATGAAGGCCGCTTCCGTGTCCCGGTTTTCTCCGTCCAGGATAATCTCGCAGCCGTCCTCGTACCGCAACCTCACCCGGCGCCAAGAGCCGCAGGCATCGGGATGCTGCTGCGGTCCGTCCGCCTCGACTTCGACAGGGCTCGTGCCATCCTTGTTCAGGATGTACTGCACGGGGTCGAGATAGTGCATTCCCATATCGCCCAGCCCGCCGCCGTCGTAATCCCAATAGCCGCGGAAGCTCTCGTGGACGCGGTGAGGATGATAGGGCTTAAAGGGCGCCGGCCCGAGCCAGAAGTCGTAGTCGAGCTCGGGCGGGACGGGCTGGGGCGGGAGGAAGGTCTTTCCGCTCCAGAAGAACTTCCAGTCGAACCCGGTGACCCCGCTGACCGTAACTTTGAGAGGCCAGCCCAGAAGGCCGTGGGCGACGGCTTTCTTGACCGGCTTCACCGGTATTCCCAGTTCGTAGAAATCATCCTGGAACCGGAACCAGGTGTTGACCCGGAAGATGCGTCCGTGCCTCTGGACGGCCTCGACCACTTTGATGCCTTCGCCGATCGTCCGGGTCATCGGCTTCTCGCACCAGATGTCCTTCCCGGCCTCTGCGGCCGCCAGTGAAATAAGGGCATGCCAGTGAGGGGGAGTGACGATGTGGACGATGTCGATGTCCGGCCGGTCCAGGACCTCGCGGAAGTCCTTATAACCCCGGACGCCGGCACCCGCGATATCGAGCGCCGCCTGGAGATGGCCCGAGTCCACGTCGCAGACGGCGAGAAGGCGTGAGCCGGGGTATCGGAGGTGGGCCAGGCCCATTCCTCCGGCACCGACGACCGCCTTGGTCAGCTCGTCGCTGGGCGCGATGTGCCCCGGGCCGCCGAGCACGCGGCGCGGGACGATCATCAGGGCGCCAACGGAGAGAGCCGTGCGCTTGATGAACTCACGCCGGGAGATCGCTTTTCGCTTCATGCGCAGACTCTCATTTATACAGGAAAGAGAGCGCCCGCTCAAGCGTGGGCGCCGGATGGACGAACCTCAAAGTCGTGGATTCCCTCCCACGAGGGGAGGGGTGAGTTTGAGACGCTGCCGGCGATCTCGCCTTTTAAAAAATCAATCTCAGGCTGACCTGGACCCGCCGCGGAGGCGTAATCGTATCGGGCTTCATGAACCGATCCGTCGTCCCGATATCGACCGTCCCGGTCATCGCGTCGGAATTAAGGAGGTTGAAGAAATCGGCCGAAATACTGACCGCTCCGCCTCCGGGGAGGTTGAACCTCTTGTCCAGCCTGAAGTCGAACATGTAGTAGGGGTCAAGCCGGAAATGCGATCCTCTGGGATCGCCCATCACCGAGAAAGATCCCTGGTTCATTCCCGTTACCCTAATTAACCTGGCAATCGGCTTTCCGGTCTGGGCGATAAAATTCGTGCTGACGCTGAAGCCGTAGGGCAGGAAATAGGTCCCCTGCAGTTTGAACATGTAGGTCCGATCGCTCTGGAGGAGGCTGTCCATGTTGTTGTTGATGAGCTGGTTGGGATTCTGGATTCCGGCCCTCCCACCCGATTGTTGATTCAGTTGACTGAGGCCGGAGACTCCGTTCGCTTTCGAAAAGACAAACGAGGTGTTCAGTTGCCAGTTGTTGGACAGCCTTTTCTGGAGGCCGATAATCAAGCCCCGGTACTTCTGCTTGAATTCGGGGATGTTCTGCAGCCTTAGGATATTGTCCTCGACCGGCGTCGTCTGGTTATGGACGGTGATGTCGGCACTCGCGTACTCATCGAAGAACGGGACCAGCTCGAACTCCGCGGTCGTATTCCACCAGGTGACGAAGTTGTTCGTAGACTTATCGACATAGGTCAATTCGAGGGCCAGGTCGGTGATGAGCTCACGGGTGATGCCCACAGAGAACTGTTTGCACAGGCTGTTCTTGGGTTTGCCTATCGCATAGCCAGCGGACGGGTCCCAGGAATACCAGAAGTCGTCGTATTTGCCCGTATCCGGATTATAGCCGTAGGTATACACGGTCGGATAACCTTTACTCATATGGTAAAGCATATCCTGGGTCATCCCGTCATAATAAAGACCGTAGTTGGCTCTCAGGATGGTCTTCATGTCCGAGGTCAGCTGATAGACCAGCCCCAGGCGGGGAGACACGGTGTTCCAAACGATGAGATTATTCTGTGCCGGAATCTTTTCTCCGGTTTCTTGCATATTGGCGTCGAGCCTATTAAGCTCCAGAATGTCTCCGTTTTGATGGTCAAAGCGCAGACCCAGGTTGAGGGTCAGGCGCTTGGTAATCGACCAGGCGTCGTCGATGAACACTCCTATCTTGTTGACCACTTCGGCGTCGTTGTAGGGAGCCGAGAAATAGGCGGAGTAGGGTTCGCCGTAATAAAGATAGTAAACTACACCGCCGGAGTAGGTACCGATGGTCTTGGCGCCCCCCCGGGTGTACTGGACGCCGGCCTTGAACTCGTGGTTGCCCTGGATGAAATCGTCGGCGAAATGGGACACGGCGGCGTTGACCTGGAGCTTCGTGTACTTGGATTCGCTCCAGCTCCAGATGCCGTTCGCGGCGACGCCGGTGGCAATATCAAAGTAAAGGGGCTCGTCCAGCTTCCCATCCAACGGCTTCCAGTTGTCGTTGACGAACCAGCCGCCGACTTTGAATTCGAAGATTGTATTCGGACTGAGAACGGAGGTCAGCATGATATTGGGAACGCCGTAGTTCCCGGGTTCTGAACCGCAGGCGTCGTACGGCTGGGAAGGACTGACGACATCCGGCAGTTGGGACCACTCGTGCTGGTAAGAAATGACCAGCTTGTGGTTCTTGGCGAGCTGGAAGGTGGCTTTCCCGAACAATCTTTTGTAGTCCGCTTTCGTCATCCACGAGTCGTCAGGTCCCGGGTCCGTCCCGAGCTGGGAGTACGCGTACTTCTTCCACTGGGCATTGCCGTAGTACCAGATTTTATCCTTGATTAACCGGCCGGAGAGGTCAATGCTGGCGTCCCAGTTTTTGCCGATCTGGTAGGGGAATTCGGCGTCCTTGACGTTTTTACCCACAAAGGAGCTGGGAACGACGTAGGCGTTCAGCCCCCCGTGAAAATCGTTGCCGCCGGACTTGGTGACAACGTTGACCACGGCGCCCTGGAAGTCGCCGTATTCGGCGGGAGCGCCGATGGCGACGACTTCTCCTTCCTGATAGATGTCGGGGTTGTTCCAAACCCAGGTGGTGCCGTTCCAGTCAAACGAGGTATCCACTCCGTCGACCAGGTAGTTGTCCGATGCGTAGGTGGAGCCGAGGGAGGAATGCCACTCCTCGGTGCTGTTCTCGTTCATGGAGACGCCCGGGGCCCAGAACATAATATCCATATAAGTGAACCGCGACTTGGGGACACTCTCCATAAGCTGCTGGTCGTAGGTCGTAGAAAGGCCGGATTTCGTCACGTCCACTACGGGGGACTGGCTGATGACCGTGACTTCTTCCTCCAGAACGGCCGGCTTCAGGATGACGTCGATGGTCGCCGTCTTGCCGACCGAGACGACGATATTCTCTCTGAGGACCTTCTGGAATCCCGGCATGTTGAAATTGACGGTGTATTTGCCCGGCGGTAGCGCCGGGAAAAGGAAAATACCGCCGGCCGGGGTCAGCGCCGTTTGAGCGCCGCCGATCAGCGCCGGGCTCTTGATTTCCACGGTCACGCCCGGGAGCGGCTCGCCTTCTTCGTCCGTGACCATTCCGCGGATCGTCCCGGTCAGCCGCTGGGCTTCTAGGACCGCGCTGCCGAGGGTAAACAAGACACCGAAAAGGACAAGAAAAAGAAAGGCTCGCGTTTTTTTCATAATCGCTCCTCTCGCATTTCAAATTCCCTTTTCTAGGGTCGCAGATTAGTCCACTTATCAGTGTGATTAATTAATATAAAATGCAAGATAGAATGTCAAGCTAAAAGGATGTCTTGACCGCCTTTCCATGCTCCGCTGCTCCAAAGGTTTTGATCGCTGGGAGGGGCACGGCGGCTGTGGGAATACGAAGGCGGGCGGCCGGGAGCTCTTGCACCGCGGACCGGATTTGTCCTATAATTCGACCGCCCGCTGACGAGAGGTGGGCCATCCCCATCCGCTTAGAGGATTTGGGGGAGTCGAACCTCAGCGGCATGGTCCGGGACAGAAGTTTACTATTTTGTTGATGATTTGGACAACGAGCGAATGAAGAAAAAAGCAATTTCTGGATTTTTTGGGTTGATGGTCCGCCGGGCATCCGGTCTCCTGCCTTTTAAAGCCAGGAACCGAATTTACAAAGGCTTGTACCAATACTTGGCCAGAAGGGTGGGAGAACATGAGGATCTGCTCTTCTGGAATTTTGGGTTTGCCGACCCTGACTCGAATGGGAACAAGCTTCTCCTAACCGTTTCCGATGAAAAGCACCGCTTTTGCATCCAGCTCTATGACCATGTCGCCAGCGCCGTGGACCTGAAAGGACAAGATGTGCTGGAAGTGGGATGTGGTTGCGGTGGAGGTTCGTCGTTCATCATGGAACGCCACTTCCCTCGCTCTTTCACGGCGCTCGACCAGGCCGAGGAGGCCATTGAATTCTGCAATCGCCGTCATTCAGTCCCCGGGCTCTCCTTTTCTTGCGGGAAGGCAGAGTCTCTCCCTTTTGAGAAAGACGCCTTCGATGTCGTGATCAACATCGAGTCGTCCCACTGTTATGGGTCCTTGGACAATTTTTTAAGAGAGGTGCGGCGAGTCCTTCGGCTGAATGGGTATTTTCTTTTCGCCGACTTCCGTCATAAGAGCCAAATAGATCAATTGCGTAGGCATCTCGTGAGCTCCGGCTTCCAATTCCTCAAAGAAGAAATCATAACTCCGAACGTTCTTCAGTCTATGGAGCTTGATCACGAACGGAAAATGAGTCTGCTGAACCGCAAAGCGCCGAAGCTGTTGTTCAATTCTCTTAAATACTGGTGGGGAACCAAGGATTCGAAAAGGTACGATCTGTTCAGTTCCGGTGAAGAAATATATTTCAGCTACGTCCTGCAAAAAAGCAATCATACCGGCCCCGCCTCATCATAGAGCACCCCATTCCCCCCGTCGGCGAGGCCGGCGATGCTTCGATCCCAATGACTTCCCTAGGAGTCGTTGAGGACGATCCCCGCAGGGTTCGCTAATCCTTCTGTTTGAGGGCGTTGACCGCCTTTTGTACATCCGGCTGGGCGGGGTTGAGCTCCAGCGATTTTTCCCAGGCGCGCAGGGCTTCGCTTTTATTCCCCAGCCTCAAATAGCATTCTCCCCGGAGGTTCAGGAAGAAGGTGTTGAGTCCGTAGTGGGAGATTCCCTGTTCGAGGACCTTCAGAGCTTTTTCCCATTCCTTTTTTCTGTGGTGAGCGCTGGCGAGAAGGACGAACATCTCGTACCGGGGAGGTTTAACCTGACCGATGAATGGAAGGAGGAGGGTCTCTACTCTCGAATAGTCCTGAAGCGTCATGTCGGCCCGGGCCAGGGCGAGAGCATAGTCCGCGTCTTCCGGCTTTTTCTTGAAGGCCTCTTCTAGCTTCAGACGGGCCTCCTCGTTTCGCCCGGCGTTCAAAAGCTGGTTTCCGATAAGGAAGAGATAGACGGGATCGTCCAAGCCAGGCATGATCTTCGAATAGACCCAGGGCCGCGCCATCTTCTCCACTGGGGTGATGTCGAACTCGTCCTTCGCGGCGGCGATCTCCTGCCCCCCGCTGCGGACCGAGACCCGCACTTCGTAGTGCGCCGGGATGAACTCGGACAGGGCCACGGGTTCGACTACATCCGGAAAGCCGGGGTATCCGGCCGCCATTCGGGAGAACGATTTGACGGGTTGGGCATCCTTGAGAAAGGTGAACACGATCTCGGCCTCATCCCTGAGGCTTTGGGCAAGCCCCCAAACCTGGAAGGCCAGGATGAACCCCTCGGATTTTGTGAAAGTCCGGTTCGCCTGGGCGAAGATCGAGACGCCTCCGAGTTGGAAGGGCTTGAGCCTGTCCCTCCCGGCTTCGACCTTCTCGACCTTGTAGCCCAGGAGGAGCGGCGTGATCCATACCTTGGACTCGTCGGGAGGAATGATCAGCTTTCGCTCCAGCGAGCTGAATTCCTTGGAGACCTCGTTCTTAAGTAGGATGGAAAGATCGTATGAACCTGGGATCAGGGGGAAGACGTCGTAGATCGCGTAGGGCCGCCGGCTGATGCTCTTCAGCTCCTCATCCCCGAGCGAGATGGGGAGGGTCTTGTCAAACTGGTAAATGACTTTCCCCTCCTCGTCTTTGACCGACCCGTTCAGGGTCAGGGTGGTGCTGAACTTGTCGCCGTATTGGCTGACCGAGAGCTTGGCCGGTTCGATCGAGTAATGGACGCAGGTCGCGGCCGGAGATGCCTTCAGGATCTTGACCAGGGAATCGCTGTCCAGGTAATTCGCCGAGTACTCCACCTCGACGATATCCTTGTACTGGAGAAACTTCTGGGCATACTGGTCGCGGATGGTTTTTTCGGGGAGCGATTCCACCTGTTGGAGAAGAAGGTCCGAAGAGAGAGATGGCCGGCCGAAGGCAGCCGAATCCTCGCCGGGAATAAGCGACAGGGAAACTAGAGCCAGGTTGGGCTCGAGTTCCCGCAGCTTCCGGTAGGCGCCGGCTACATCCTCCGGGGAGCCCAGATAGGAAGCCAAGAAGGCCTGGGGGCCGTCCCTCGTCGGGCTGTAGAGCTTGTAGTCGCCGGTCCCGTGTTCCTTGAAGAAGACGATGTTGAAGCCGGGGGGAAGCCCGACTTCTGCCTTATTTTGATAGAACCAGACTTCGGCGGGATAGGTCTCCTGGCCGGATTCGAAGTGCTGGATGTCGTTCGGCTCTCCCAGGATGATATGGATCCGGCCACGGTCCGTCCTCCAGCCGGGCAGGGGCGACTGCCTCCCGAGATAATAGTTAGCGTAGTTGATCCTCTTGAAGTGTTCGGTCTTGAACTCGTTCTCCGTTGTGCCCGGGGTCGGGTCCCTCTGTCTCCAGAAGGCCTCGATGAAGAGGTCGCGTTCCCGGTCGGTCTGCAGCTTTTCGAAGACCTGTTTCTCGAGCGGGGAGATGATGTAGACGACCTCCTCCTCCAGCCACTTTTTGTAAACGGGAGGGAGGTGCTTTTTCTGTCCCGCGGCGCCACGGGTGGGCGGAGGAAAACCGGCGAGGGCAAGCAGCAGAAAAAGGCCAATGCAAGTCGATCGGTGCATGTCACTTCTAGATTATCCTTCCCCGGGCAGAAATTCAAGAAAAGAGATTCCATTGACAAGGCCGTTCAACCGACAATATAATTCCTATGAATAGAGGAGGAACAACATGAGAAAGGCGCTCTATCTATCTGCTCTGGCCGCATTCGTGATCGGCCTGATGTCGTGCGCTCCCACGGCCACGGTGACGTCGGGCGAAGGGCCGTCGATTGCTGAGGCCCGGGCCGAACGCTACGACGGCCCCAAGGCCCGTTTGGCCGTCGGCGAATTCACGGACAAGACCGCGAAAGGAGAGGGCGAGTCGAGCGGCTGGTTCGGTCTGTATAATACCCATTTCAAGGAAATCGGTGACGGCATGCGAGAGATGATGACTACGGCCCTGTTCAACACCAACCGGTACATCGTCCTGGAGAGGCAGCAGCTCGATGAGGTGCTGAAAGAGCAGGACCTGGCCGCCGCCGGACGGGTCAAGAAGGAAACGGCCGCTCCGACAGGGGAGATTTATGGCGCCGACCTCATCATCACGGCCGCGGTGACCGAGTTTGAAGGAAGCGCCAAGGGAGTCGGCGGAGGAACCCGGGTCCTCGGCGTAACCGTGGGCGGAGGATTGAAGAAGGCCCACCTGGCTATCGACGTCCGGATTATCGATGCCAGGACATCACAGATTGTCGCAGCGGCTACGGTTACGGGAAGCGCCACGAGCTTCGGCGCGGCGGGGGGGGCCTATATCGGAGGGAGACTGCCGGTCGCCCTGGGCGGGTTCTCAAAGACCCCGACCGAACAGGCCATCCGGACCTGCATCCAGAAAGCGGTCGAATACATCGTCACCAAGACCCCGGCCGAATATTATCGGCAGAAATAATCGACCGGCCGGGAATCCGGCTTGCGGACTCTAAGCTGAGGCGTGGCAGGTCCGCCGTGCCCTATTCCTTCCTAAATTTTTGTCTTGCCAATTGGCCTCCTATATGGGTTAGAATTCCTGTATGGCAAAAAATTTATCGATAGGCAAATCCCTCAGAAGTGCTGTTTTGACTTCCCTCGCCATCCTGACTGTGGCGTCTGGTTCCTTCGCTGAGGTGGAAATCGCCCGGAGAGGGAAAGCGGCAGCAAGGATCGTCCTGGCCGCGGGCGCCGGCGAAGCGGAGAAATGGGCGGCGGACGAGCTGGCCTTTTTCCTTCATCTCTCGACCGGATGCGCCATTCCTGTCGTCTCCGACCCAACTCCCTTCGAGAACCGTCTGCTGGTCGGGGAGGGGGCCGCCAAGCTGGCCGGCGCCGGCTTCGACGCCAAGTCACTCCAGCCGGAAGAGATTCTCATTCAAACCGTAGGTCACGACCTTGTTCTGGCCGGAGGAAGCCCACGCGGCACGCTCTATGCCGTCTACACTTTTCTCGAGGATGTCGTCGGCTGCCGCTGGTGGACACACGCCGTTTGGAATGTGCCGAGGAAGCCATCCCTCGCTGTCGGCCCCGTCTCCATCCGCTATGCCCCGCCCCTCGAGTACCGGGAGCCGTTCTGGTTCATCGCCTTTGATCCCTTCTGGGCCGCCCGGAATAAAGCGAATGGCTTTAGAGCCGGCGGGGATGACCGCCGCGGCGGACGCCACGTCTATGAGGGTTTTGTCCACACGTTCTACCCGCTGATCCCCCCGGAAAGGTATTTCGCATCACATCCCGAATGGTTCAGCGAGATAGACGGGAAACGCACCTCCGAGAACGCCCAGCTCTGCCTGACAAACGAAGAGATGCGAGTGGAGCTGGTCAAAAACCTCAAGATTAAGTTGCGCGATAACCCAACCGCGACAATCGCCTCCGTCTCCCAGAATGATTGTTTCAATCCGTGCGCGTGCCCCCGCTGCCGGGCCGTCGACGGGGAGGAGGGGAGTCCGTCGGGCTCGCTGCTGCGCTTTGTCAATGCCGTGGCCGCTGACATCGAGGCCGAATTTCCGGATATCACGATCGACACGCTGGCCTACCAGTATACCCGAAAGCCGCCGCTGCTAGCCCGGCCGCGGCCGAACGTGATTATCCGTCTGTGCAGCATCGAATGCTCGTTCAGCCGGCCGCTGGACGATCCCCGCAACAAAACTTTCCTGGATGACCTGGAAGGCTGGTCGAAAATTGCCGATCGCCTTTTCATCTGGGACTACACAACCGATTTCTCAAACTACATCCAGCCGCATCCGAATTACGGGGTGCTGGGACCGAACATCCGGCTGTTCGTTAAGAATAATGTCCGCGGCATATTCGAGCAAGGCGCCTACCAGTCCTGGGGAGCAGAAATGGCCGAGATGCGGGCCTGGATACTGGCCAAACTCCTCTGGAACCCCGCCTTGGATGCAGGCCAGCTGCGACAAGAATTTTTGAAGGGCTATTACGGCCCGGTGGCCGATCAGGTGGGACAGTATCTGAATCTGTTGGAGAATGCGGTCTTTGCCGGCGGCGACCACCTCGGCTGCTATTCGCCCACCGACGCGAAATTCCTTTCGCTCGATACGGTGCTCGAGGCGTGGGGTATTCTCAAGAAGTCTGAAACGAAAATCGCCAAGAACGCCGAATTCGTCAGAAGGATAAAAAGGGTTCAGATGCCGGTCGCCTATGTCGTCCTGGTGCGCTGGGACGACTTTTTAAAAGAGGCGAAGGAGCAAAGCCTGAAATGGCCCTGGCCCCAATCGCGCCAGGAGCTTTTAGGCTGGTTTCTCGAATCCGCCCGTTCCGAAGGCGTGACCATGATCTCGGAAGGGCAAACCCTGGACGACTGGGCTGCCAAAGGCGGGAAATCGCGCTGAGCCGGGGTTCTTCCTTCGGGGAATGGCTTAGAGTCCCCAGCGGTAAGAGACCTTGATTAGGAAGATGTTATCGCCGGGTGCCGTCAGTAGGTCACCGAGGTCGCGGCCGAGCCGGAAATCGCCCGGATGGGCGTAGTCGGCCCGGTTCTGTGTCCAGACAAAATAGAGAAGCGACCCGGGCAGATACTCCCAGCGCAGGACGATCGTCCCGCGCAGCGACTTGACGTTGAAGTCGGGGTTCCCGAAAGAGAAGCGCGCGGCCGGACCGCCGCCGTCTGGATCGACCGTGTAGCTCCCGTCCGCGTAGGCGATCGTCGACCCTCCCTCTCCGAAGATGTTGTAATCGAGGCTTTTCGGTTTGGCCAATTCCTTGAACCTGCTATAGGTCCCAACCCCGAGGAACGGCTGGAGATAGGCCTGGAGCGTGAGCCGGGGAGTGAAAGTCCAGTTGAGGCGCACTTCGGCGGCGACGATCCTTTGGTCGAGGTGGCCGAAGATATAGCGCGCACCGTAGGTCGGCGTCATCAAGGGATCGTTCACTTTTGTGACCCATTGGATTCCGGTCAGTTCGCCCATGTATTCCGGTCCGAAGGACAGGCTGAAATTCGAGCTCGGCTTCCAGTTCAGCGATACCTCGGCCTGCCAATCCGTGCCGTCATCCGGCCGCTGATAGATCATCCCGCCGACCTCAAACACGACGGGCTTGCGGCTGTCGGTTTCTACCTTCAGCTCGAACTGATAACCCCATGGGACCAGCGCCAGCGGGCCGCCGCGGGTCAGCCGGTTACTAATGGTTTCGGGGTTGACGGCGGCCATGGCGTTAAAACGCCAGAAATTGCGGAACAGCCCTTCAGAGAACATGACCGCTCCGTCCCAGATCCTGTTCCCGCCGAAGTCATAGTTTCGGAATACTCCGCCGGCCAAGATGACCTGCTGGAAGATCCGTCCCGGTTTCGTCCACGAATAGCCGGGGAGGAACTGGAAGTTGATGATGTCCGAGGCCGAGCGCTGGAAACCGGCATCGTTGGGATCAAAGCCGGGGGACAGAGCGCCCAGGGAGAAAAGGCAAAGAGTGTTACCTCCCTGCTTGGCAAAACTGAACCGTCCGCCCCAGCCGCTCAGGGAGGTCGCATAGGGATTCACTTCCACGTGCGTGGCGTCGGGGCGTTGATAATAGTGCATGGATGAATTCTGGAGTTCGAGGATTTCTTCGGCCGTCCCCTCGACCCGAGTCCCTCCGAACCACCCTCCGATGACGTATTTACGGCCCTTGTCGAGGAAAGACCAGCCGTCGAAGGCCAGGCTGAAGGCGTTCTTGTTGAGGAGGGCGCTCAACGCTTCGGTCTGCAAGTCCCGTGTGACACCCGTTGCGATGAACCCGAAACCGTGCTGCCCTTCGTTGATGTCTTTTTGCGCCCTGAGAACGCCGTAATAGGTGAACGGCTCCATCTCTTCCCGGAGGCGCAGGCCTGAGGCATCGATCTGGGCGAACTCCCGGGACGTGAGGGCATTGATGAAGCCGATGTTCCAACCGCCCATCTTGCCGGTGACCTTGGCCGCGCCGAGGATCGTCGTGCGGTCCGGGATGATGAAGAAATCGCCTCCCTTGGTGATATAGCCTTGCGGTGCCCGTCCGATGCGCCGGCTGTAGAAAAATGTCGGCATGGGCCAATTGATATTGGCGTTCATGTAGATGCCGCCGCGGCCGAAACCGTCGAAGATCGATGCGCCCTCGATGAAAAAGGGGCGCTTTTCTTCGTAATATGTCTCATAGGCGGAAAGGTTGACCACGGCCGGGTCCACCTCGACCTGGCCGAAGTCCGGGTTGACCGTGGAGTCGAGGGTTAAATTGCTTTTGAGGCCGACCTTGAGGTCAAAGCCCATATTGCCCAGGGCCTTGTGTCCAGTTTCGAAGGGATTCCCTTGTTCAGAAGGCCGCAGCTGGGCTTGTCCGACCGCGTAGGGGAGGATCTCAAAATGCGTGCCCGGGTTGATGCCGCCGATCCCCTCGAGCCGGGCAAACCGCGAAACGTAACCCTGCTCGTTCTTCGGCACCCAGGCGAAGGCGGCTCTCTCGTTCTTGCGTTTAATAATCCGCGTGAAATTGACCCCCCAGATATACTCGTCTTTTTTCGGGAACCGGATCTGGCTAAAGGGGATCCTCATCTCCACCGTCCAGCCCTGGCCGTTGACATGGGCCTTTCCCTCCCAGACGCCGTCCCAGGACTCGTCGTCGTCGACATCGTTGGACAGGGCCTCGTCCCTGATTGAGCCAGCCGGGTTGATGCCGAAAAGAAATCCGGTTCGCCGGTCATAATAGGGATCGACCGCGAACACGAACCAGTCGGAGTCCACTTCGGCGTCACGGCGTCCCAGGCGGCTGACAATTCCCCTGGGGTCGGAGTCATAACAGAAGGCGGCCACATAGAGCGCCTTGTCGTCGAAAGCGACCCAGACGTCGGTCTTCTCCGAGGACGGTGCGCCGTCGTTGGGGTCATGCTGGGTGAACCCGTTGCTGGCCGGGCCCTTCCAGACGGGTTCATCGAGGAAGGCGTCAATCGAGATAGGTCCGTCGGCGCGAACCGCCCGGACAACTTTTTGCCCGGGCTGGGGCGGAGGAAGTTGTTTGGGTTTGTCTTTAACCGCAGCCGGGAGCGCCAAGTTTATAAGGAGGAGGCCGACGGCTGTCGTTATCGTCTTCTTCATATTTATTCTCCAGGGTGTTCTATTCACCTGATGGACAGAGCCAACTGGTATCGATATCCTGTTCATTTCCTTATATATATATACGGTCCGGCAGGCTAAAAGGTTGATTCGCCTGGCTCGGGGGAATCCCTCCGAAAGACGCGGCTTTTTCCCAGCGAGAAAAATCAGCTCCCTGTCCTCGCTCTGCTCTCCTCTCGGCAAGCCGAGAGGAACCATGCCCGCGCCGCTGCGGAGGGCTTTCGTAGGGACCCCCCCTCGCCTTCATTAACAAGGAAGAGAGCCGACTTCCGGAAGACCCTGACCTTGCTAGTAGGCTTAATTGACAACGATAATCGGATGGAAATATATTGGGACGCGGCGGTCAGGCAGGCAGGCCGTACTTTCCATGAAAAGGCCTGTCATGCGCCCGGAAAGCACGCCGGTAGCGAACAAAAAGACAGAAACGAAACAACAAGGAGAAAACATGAACTCAATCAGCGCCCGGATCCCGGTTTTTTTGTTGATAGCCGTCCTGGGGACGCATGTGACTTCTGTCGGGGCCGAAAAGCCCCTGGCTTCGCCTCAGATGATTCGGGCCATCGCCGATGAAATCTCAGGAGAGATCGCCTACCGCTACACCGTCCGGATCTCGGAGTTCGACCGCATCCAGGCCAATCAGGGATGGCATGACGCCGCCGTCTGGATCAAGGGCGAGCTTGAGAACATGGGCTATACCGATGCCGTTATTGAGGGCTGGCCGGCCAACGGTTCCACCCGCTACTATACCTACAAAGGGCCCATCGGCTGGCGGGCCAAGCGGGCGGAGCTCTGGATGATCGAGCCGCGCCGCGAGCGCCTCTGCTCCTTCGAAGAGATTCCCCTGACACTCGTCAAGCACAGTGGTTCCGGCCGAGTCGAGACCGAGCTCGTGGACGTGGGGGAGGGAGTGCGGCAGGAGGCCTACAAAGGCAAAGATGTTAAAGGGAAGATCGTCTTGTCCACGGGGGCCAGCGGCGGGGTCATGCGCGAGGCCTGCCAGAAGCGCGGCGCCGTGGGGGTCATCACCTACTTTGCCCCTGATGTCCGGCCAGGATATCCCCAGATGATCCGTTATACAGCTTTCTGGCCAACTTGGGAGGAGCGAGACAAACTCGGGTTTGGTTTCAACGTCAGCAAGAACCAGGGCGCAGCCCTCAAACGGATGCTCGAGGAGGGGCAAAAAGTTGTTCTCAAGGCCGAGGTCGAAACCGAATTCTTCGAGACCAGGGTCGAGACGCTCTCTGTATCGCTCCGAGGCACGGACGAGCCCGAAAAGGAGGTCATGATCGTCGGGCACCTCTGCCATCCCTCGCCCAGCGCCAACGATAACGGCAGCGGCAGCGCCGGGATGCTCGAGATTGCTCGGGCCCTCAAGCGCCTGGTCGACACCGGAGCGATCCCCGCTCCCCGCCGGACGATCCGGTTCCTGTGGGTTCCGGAATTCATGGGCACCGTGCCCTACATCAAGGCCCACCTCGACCGGACCCGAAACACACTGGCGGCCGTTAACTGCGACATGATCGGCGAGGACCTCCACAAAACGGGCGGCACGTTCAATATCGTGGCGACGCCGGATTCCCTGCCCAGCTATCTCAACGATGTCATCGTCAACTTCACCCGCGCCATAGATGGATTGAGCCTGCGGAGCATGAACGGGAGCGACCATCCCTTTGTCTGGAACCGGGAGCCGTTTAGCGGCGGGAGCGACCACTATCTTTTCAACGATGGCGCGCTCAAAGTACCGTCGGTTATGTTCAACCATGGTGACACCTTCCATCACACCAGCCTCGACACGCCGGATAAGGTGGACCCGTCCGAGCTTAGGCGCGTTTGCGTGATCGCACTGGGTTCGGTCTATTACCTGGCGAATGCCCAGCGGGCCGAAGCGGAGGAAATGGCGCGGCTCGTGGCCAGGAACGGGGCCGGCCGTCAGGCCGCCGAGGCCTCCGACGCGCTCGAGGCCATCCTCGGAGCGGGCGATGCAGCGGCGCTCTACCAGGCGTACTCTCAAGCGCTCAATGTCGTTGGTCATTCGCTGGCCCGCGAAAAGCAGGCGGTCGTTTCGACGGCCGTCTTCACTCTGGAACGGGATTACTCCGCCAAGGCAGCGGCCTGGACGGCGCCCCTCGATGCCCTGGCTGCGGCCTACAAAACCATGGCCGGCAGAACTCATAAGGAGGCCTGCGCCGCGCTGAAAATAAAGCCCGAGCCGCCGAAGCTGTCGCCGGAACAAATTGCCTGGAGCAGAGTCATCCCGGTCCGGAATCCGGATTTTGTCTGTCCGCTCGAGCTGGATTACCTGATAGAGAAACTCGGGGCGGGAGCCATGGAGCGCCTCAAGCTCCAAGACTATGCCGAATACGAGGCCATCAACTTCGCCGATGGCCGGCGGAGCATCTATGAGATCACCCAGGCAGTGGCCGCCGAATACGGGCCCCAGAACCTCCGGGACGTCTCCGAGTTTTTCAGCGTGCTCGCCGAAGCCGGCCTCTTCTCCTTGAAGAAATAGCACGCGAGACCTGGACAGAGAAAAATCCGAAGGCGAGATCCCAGGATGTACAGAGTGGGCAGCGATCTACGATTCCGCTAGCTCTTCCCGCAGGGCCTTGGCCTCTTTCCAGTCGGGAGAATCGAAGCCTTCGCTGAACCAGTCGTGGATTTCTTCCAATATTTTGCGAGCTTCCTGGGTTTTCCCCTGTTGCTGTAAAAGACGGCCTAAACTCATCGCCGCCCGCAGCTCCCACGACTTGTATTGCCGCCGTCGGGAAACCTCAATGGCCTGCCGGAAATATCCTTCAATTTGCTTTTCCGGTTCGCCGCTCAGGCGCATGAGTTCGCCCTTCAATCGATAGAGCTCGGGTTCCACGTATCGTTCATCATACTCTTTGACGAGGGCCAGGGCTTCGTCTACTGCGGAAAGCCCTTCTTTGATCGCTCCTGCCTTTCGGCAGGCATCAGCCACCCTTGCCAAAAGCCGGGTGAAACAGGTCAGAGTGCCCGTGCCCTTCATGATCGTCAGACCCCGGCGCATCTGGCTTATTCCTTCTTTGACCTTTCCCTCGAGAACGGCTCTCTCCCCGCGATAAAAATAGCCATGCGCACCCATGTATAAAAACCCGTCCTTTTCACTGAGAGGGATGAGCTCCTCTGTATCGGTGTTGATCTGCGGAAAGTTCCCCAGAAACCAATTCAGCTCGCAGGCCGCGACCAGGGTAAAAGCTACGGTGTGAGGATGATCCAGCTCTCGGGCGATGCGCATCGCTTCTTTAAGCTGCTGGAGAGCCTGGTCTGGATAGCCGAGGATCCAGAGCGCCCAGGACCCAAAGCCCAGGTTGAGCACTCCCAGGTCATAGCCGAAAAGATAGGCCAAGAAGCCGTGCTTTTTCGGGTCATAGACGGCCGCCATGTGCCGGACAAATTCATCAGTCTGGACGAGTTCTCCCACATTGAGCAAAGGCCAAACATGGACATAATAAGAAACGGCCTCGAGCATCGGGTCCTTCGACTCCTCGGCGATTCGAGTGATCTCCTCTCGGAGTTCGAGCGCCGTTCTGTATTGGGCGGTGGTCGCATAGTAAGTGGCCAGCTGGACAAGAGCCATAAAGCGCTGACGAGCATCTCCTATCTGGTGGCAAAGCTCCCTGGCTCGGACAACCGCCCGGCCCAATTCCGGCGCCCCAAAGCCCTTGGTCGCCTGGAGTGGGACGACCAGGGCCAGCTGCAAGCTGAGTTCCTGCAGGGCACGCTCAGGCGTTTCTGGAAGCTGCTGAAGGAGCTCCAGCGCCTTATTAAAATGGCCGATCGCCTCTTCGCCCGCAGACAACCGCACTGCTCTATTTCCCGCTTTCTGGAGATAGGCGACGGCCTTATCGACGATTCCCGCTTCCTGGAAGTGTCTCGCCAGCTGAACAGAAATTTCCTCGCCTTGCTCTCCATAGAGGTTTTCAAGAATTTGCCCCACCTCCGCATGAAGGTGAGTCCGCTCGACCTCGTCCAGGCTGTTATAAAGATATCTCTGGAACAGGATATGGCGGAAGATATAAAGCGACAGGTGCAGTCTGTCCAGCTGCCGCATGCCCTTAGCCGAGACCAGATGATGGCGTTTGTCCAGGTCAGTGCTGAGAAGCCGGATGAGTTTCCGGGTCTCAACCTCCTGCAGCCGGGCAATGACTTCGGCCGTAAACTCCTCCCCCTCGACGCTCGCCAGAATCAGGATCTCCCGCAATCTCGCATTCAGACGGCCTATGCGCTCCTCGATAACGGCGTCCACGCGAGCCGGGAGCGCATTCCAATCAAGGTCCGGGCTCTCCACCCAGCGGCCCTCTTGGTTTTTGACCAGCATGGCCCGGTCCTGCATCTCCCGCAACAATTCCACCGTGAAAAGGGAATGGCCTTTGGTCAGTTTGAGGAAAGTCTGACGAAAGGATTTGGCCAGCTGATTGGGCTCTGTGTCAATAAACGCGTCCACAAACTCTCGAGCCTCTGTCCCGCCGACTTCCAGCTGGATGTCTCCGAAATCGCGCTTGAATTCATGAACCACGGTCTCCAGGGGATGTCGGCCATCCCCCCTTCCCAGGGCGACTTCGTCCGATCGAAAAGCCCCCGCGATCAGGATCCGGCTGCCCGCAATGCGGCGCCCCAGATGGAAAAGCAAGCTTGTGGAACCGGCGTCGACCCACTGGAGATCGTCGAGCACGAGAACGATCGGCTTCTTCCGGGCAAGGGCGACAATCATTCTTGTGTATTGCTCAAAGAGATTGCTCTGTTGAAGCGTGGAATCGGGCGGCAGGGCCGACTTCCGCTCCACCAACTTCTTCAGACGAAACAACCAGTCGGCGGGGACTGCAGAAAACGCTCCGGCTCGAGATAAAAATAGAGGGCCGGGCACGAAGATGTCAATCAGGTCCGGACTCTGATCCACCACGGCCTGGGCGGTTTCTGGCATCAAGTTCCAGAGACGCCGCGCCAGCTCTCTGGTTATCATCCCGGCGACCCACTTTGTCTCCACGTCCCCCGTTAAAAGACCGAGAATCTCGACAAACGGCGAATAGGGGTCCCCGATTCCGGTATGAGCGTTGCATTTTCCGGCCGCAACGATCAAGTCCGGCTGAGCGTCCTGGGCCCCTCGGCAGAACTCTTGAATGAGAGCGGTCTTTCCGCTTCCGGCCTCGCCCGTGACGAAAATGACCTGCCCTCTCCCCGACAAGGCTCTTTCCATAAAAGTGTTGAGCTTCGCGAGTTCCCTCTCGCGAGCCACAAAAATGGGCTTTTCTTTCCGAGTCGGCTTTTCTTCAATAAGGAACGCGGGAACACGCGGCTTTTCGGCAACGGCCGTAACCTCCGTGCCTTTTTCAAGCGCACTGAGTTCTGACAGAAGCTCCTCCGCCGATTGATACCTCTTCTCCTTGTCTTTGGCCAGACACTTGAGAAGGACCGCGCTCAATTCGGCAGATAGGCCAGGGTTGAGCTCCCTGGGATCAAGAGGGATCTCGCTTTTATGCTTGAGGGCAATGCTCAAGGCGCTGTCCCCTTCAAAAGGCGCCCTCCCGGTGAGCATCTCATACAGGACAACCCCCAGCGAATAGACATCCGAACGCGTGTCGACGTCTTTTCCCTCCACCTGCTCGGGCGACATGTACTCCGGCGTCCCGACGATCACTCCCTCCGCCGTAATTCCCTTGGCGAAAAGGGAACGTGCGATCCCGAAGTCCATGATCTTAGCATTGCCCTGAGTGTCGATCATGATATTGCTGGGCTTGAGATCACGGTGGACAACCCCAATCCGGTGAGCTTCAGCCAAGCCGGCGCAGACCTGTTTGGCAATGCCAATAGCCCGGACGACCGGCAACGGGCCCGTTTTCTGGAGGAGCCTTCGCAAATCCTGCCCCTCGACGCACTCCATGGTGATGAAATGAACCCCCCGGTCTTCCATGAGCTCATACATTCGGCAGACATTCCGGTGCGATATCTGGCGAGCCATTTTTAGCTCATAGCCGAATCGTTCAATCGTCTTTTTGTCTAAAGCGATTTCGGGCCTGATAAGCTTCAGCGCCACCCGCTCTTTGATCTTCTTATCCTCAGCCAAATAGATACTGCCCATTCCGCCTTTGCCGAGTTCTTCGATAATCTCAAATCTTCCTGCGAAAGTTGTGCCGCGGCCCAGCTCAACCAGGGGTATTTCGAGAGTTTTGGTCAGGGAGACGGAAGTCCTTTTTGCGGTTGGGCGCGAGCGCTTATGTTTGACCACCGAAACCATTAGATTAACCCCGTTAGAATGATATCTCTGGCTGAGGAACGGTGTCAAGAAAATAGGAGAACGGTGGAGAAAATGATGGCTCTGCGACCTATTTCACCTCGACGGGGACCGGGAGGGGCTTGCGGGGGAGCATCTCGTCGCGCATGGCCGTTAAGTAAACAAAGCTGGCCATCACGATGGCCGACTGAATCAGGTCCTCGGCAACGCAGTGGTCATAGATATCCTGGTTGGTGTGGTGGAGCGTCGGGAAGTAGTCAAGGGGATCCTGGATGAACTGGAAACCCGGGATCCCGATCCAGTCAAAAGGCAGGTGGTCGGTCCCTTCGGTCGGTTGGAGGGCGATTGTCGTGACACCCAGGTCCCGCAGCGGTTTCATCCACTCCTCGAAAATCGGCCGGACCTGGAAGTTCTCTTGGATGTAGATTCCCCGGATACGGCCTGAGCCGTTATCGTAGTTGAAATAGCCCGAGATCTTATTGTATTCGGGCTTGACGATGAGCTTATTGGAGCCGGCCAGGGGGTTCCGCCAGTTCTTCTCATAGGCTTCCCAGTCGGGATTCTTAAGGGTGTCCTTGTCGGTGTCTCCGAAATGAGTGAAGACGTAGCCCCGCGAACCGTAGAAGCCCTCCTCTTCGCCCGTCCAGAGGGCGACGCGGATCGTGCGTTTGGGTTTAACTCCCAAGGCCTTTAGAATCCGCAGAGCCTCCATGGCCACGGCGCAGCCGGAGGCGTCGTCTACGGCCCCTGTCCCTCCGGCCCACGAGTCGAGGTGGCCTCCGAGCATTACGATCTCGCCCTTCTTGTCGATTCCCGGAATTTCGGCCACGACGTTGTATCCTTGCTTGTCCTGGTCAAAGATCGTACTTCTGACCTCGGCCTCGAGCGTTACCGAGACCTTGAGGTCCAGTATGCGGCAGATCCGGGCATAGGCCTCCGCCGCCATCACAATCCGCGGGCTCTGGCCGGGGAGGACGTGATTCTTGCCCATTCCCTCATAGGCATCGACCTTGACCGTTCCAAAATCGCTCCGGCTTCCCTCGCTCGATTCGACGAGGAGCGCGACCCCTTCGTTCTTGTAGAACCCCTCGAGTTCTTCCCATTTGACCTCCGGCTTCTCTCCTCCGCCTCCATCCTTCGGTTGGATAGGGATCGGCGTCTCTGTGATCTCTTTGAGGTCCTCGTCGGTGTAGCGATGGGCGATGGGTTTGAAGGAGGGGTGAACCTGGCGCGGCGGATCGGTTAAGACGATCGCCCCCTTGAGTTTCCCCTTCCATTTTTCGAGGTCGGCCTTGGTCCGGATCATGGCCAGCACAGGCTGGCCCTTGATCTTGCCCGCGGTTCCGAGTGTCCAAGGCTTGGCGTAGGCGAGGATGGGGGCATAGGCCGGTTCGACCATGTGAACGGAGATGTACTCGTTGGCCCATCCCAGACCAAGTTCTCCGCAGGGTTCTATGGCTGCGTTCGCCAGGCCCCACTCGGTGAACTTGCTTTTGGTCCATTCGCACGCCTTTTTCATGGCCGGGGAGCCCGGGATACGCGGACCGATGACGTCGGTCAAATAACTCAGAGTTTCCATGATCCTGGAGCGGTTGACCCCTTCCTCCCAGATGCGGTTGACCATGCTGACGTCCACTTTCTCCTGGGAGAAAGAGGCCGGGATAAGAAGCACATAGAGCGCCAGAGCGGCCATGAGCAGTCGGTTTCTTTTCATCGTTGAGCCTCCTTGTTTTTAAGGCGGAATTTTTCATAGATCGGCGATTCGGGAAGCGTGACCGCCAGGATTAGATTCATAAGGCTGAGGACTATCAAGATGAGGAGCGAGGTCGTCATTGCACCGGAGGGGCGTATCCTCAGCGCGTCCATGCCTAGGATAAAGACGATCCCCGAGACCTGGCCCATCAGCAAGAGCAAAGTGTTTGATGTTCCTTCCGGGGCCGGGTGGGTGATCTCCGCGGCATACTGGAATCCAACCGGGCCAGCGCTCAGAAGAAAAAAGCCAAAGGTGAAGCCCGACAGAAGGAGAAGCCAGGTGCTGCTGCCGTAGGTCATGCCGATGAGGCCGGGAATTAGCCCGGCCAGGGCTAGAAGGATAAACGGCCTGCGGCGCCGGGTGCGGTCGGACAGAAGCGAAACCACGACCGCCCCGACGATGCCGCCGCCGAGCATCAACCCGCCGAGCCGTCCGGCCTCAGAAATACTGAACCCGCGCGGGCGGATGATGTCTTCGATCCAGGTGGAGATCGCGTTGAACATGCCGAGCCCGATAAAAAAGACGACCATCAGGATTAAAAAATGGCGCTGCCTGAGCATGGAGCGGAGGCCGTCGAGCATCAGGACACGCTCGTCCGGACCGGCCAGAGTCGGCGGATGCTCGCGGGCGGCCAGAAGGAAGAATACGGCGGCCGCCGCCGTGACGACACCGTAGATCAGCAGCGTTGACGGAATCCCGACCCGCAGGACGAGCAGGGGAGTGAGGAACATGGCCAGCAGAGGGCCAAGATAGAGCGCCAGTGTACCGATCCCTGAGGCAGTCGCCCGTTCCTCGACCGGGAACCAGCGGGCGGCCACTTTGGTGATAGCGCCGATAATAAATGGCTGGCCGGCGGCGATCCCGACCTGGGAGATGAATACCATCGTGAAGTTCGAAGCGAACAATCCTCTAGTCAGGCCGAAGACTGCTGTCAGCACAGCGCCTGTCCCCACGGCCGCCCGGAACCCCCGGGTATCGATGACATACGCGGACGGCAGGAAAATGAAGATGAAGACGACCATGAAGACCATCGACAGCAGGCCGATCATCAGGTCGGAGGTGTGATAGAAAGCCGCGGCGGCGCTGGTGATGGGGGCGAAGGTGATCCAGAGCACTTGGTTCATGACGCCTATGACCGCAAAGGCGGCCAGGACGACCCAGCGGTAGCCGTAGGCCCGGAAAGGGGTTTGTTCTTTCAAGTTGTCCTCCTCGGCGGCCGGTCAGAACCGCATTCCGAAGCTGATCCTGCCGGGATGAACGCTGAGATACCAGGTCGGGTCGGCCGCCCCTGCCTGATAGCTCCCCGGCTTTTCCTGATACTTGATCTCGTAGTTCTTCAGGTCACGCTGGGCCCGGCGCGGTTGGCTGAATATGTTGAGGAGGGATACGCTCTCGCTGATGGCGAAGGTTATAAGCCCTTCGGACCAGGGCCGGTCAAAGACCAGCACCGTGACCAGCCCGGCGGCCGCGTTGACGCCGAGGTTGAGGCCGTGGGTCAGCCAGCCCCGGCCCTCCTTTTCCCGCCGGGAGCATTCGCGCATGAGGTCTTCGGCCCTGAGGAGCTTGGCCCGGCGCTCCTCCGGAGTCCCCTCCGGCATGGACCGAAGCCCAGTGGGCCCATAAGCGGGGACAAACGGACTGATCAAGAGTCCAGCGGCTCCGAGCACGCAGGTGGCCCCGCCCACGAGCATGTCTTCCGCAAAGTCTTTATCATCCCCCTTTTTGTCCCAGTTCGCCGCGGCCAGAGTCCCCTGGAGGAGGGCTCCCGCAGAATAGCCGGCGATCCAGCCGTACCACCAGAGCTTCGCCCGCGGCTGGGCCGAAACCAATGCGTTCTCCAGAAAGCCGAGCCGTTCCTTGACCTGCTCAGCGGTCAGGTCCGCCGTCTGCTGGGCAAGAGCCCCTCCGGACAACGCCGCCGTCAGGACCAGGGCCGCGCCGAGACGCCACATTTTATAATATTTCATGCTTCTCCCTTTCCTCCAGAGGATATATTCGTCTTCTCCTCGAAGTCAAGAAGAAGCTGGGTGGGAACCGACTTCGGTCTTAGGCGGAGCGATCTGAGAAGCCGAGACGACTAGGCTTCTTCGACCACAGTCCAGCCGAGTGCGGCGGCCAAGTCGTATACGGGCTTCTTGAGATCACCATAAAAGGTCACCCGGTGCCAGCCCCACTTATCCCACATGGTGAACAGCTTCTCGATGTCGCCCAGAGGCTCTGCGGCCAGCTTGGTCCGGCAGGCCCGGTCGTCCGGGTCGTTGGCCACGGCCTTGGCCTGATGAAAGATGATCTCTTTCCTCTGGTCTGAGATTTCGATAGTCGTGGTCAGGTAGCCCACGGGGAGGACCGAGCGAACCGAGGCACCCTGGCGGTCCTCGGAATGGGTGAGGATCTCAAATGGGTTGGCCTCGCCTTTAGGTCCGAAGGCTCTGTTTGAGGCCACGCAATGGGCGTAGATGATCTGCCGCTTGGCGGTGTCGATAACGGGATCAGAGATGTACCCGGGCCGGCCTTTGGTCATGATGGAGCCGGCCACCATCACGGCGGCCGAAGGCACGTCGCATTCGCATCCGCCAACCCGGCCTTCGTTGAGCAGCTCATGGAAGCCGAGGCACGGGTAGGCATGGATGTGATTGCCGTAGAACCCGCCCAGGCAGTTGATGGTGATGCCCATGGCATCGTGTTTCTCCAGGACAGCCTTCTCGCCCAGGTACATGGCGGCCGAGTTAATGAGCTCGTCGCGGGACACGCCCTCCACCAGGGAGGCGGTCTTAAGCCAGCGGTCGGCGATGGCTTGGGCCTCGTCTTTATCAGCGGCCGCCCAGGCGTCATTGAGTTCCGAGAAGGGGATATAGACCACGGGAATCCCCATCATCGTCGCCTCGGGATCGGCCTCCGGTCCCCGGACGGCGATGATCTTTGAAGCCTTCATCCGGCGGATGGTTTCTTCGGCAGGAAGCGTTGACAGCTGATCCGCACGGCAGGTGAGGTCGCCCGGCCGGGGGGTTTGCGACAGTCGCACCTTGGCCGTCGCGGCGGCGAAATCGAACGAGGGGCCGGCCGACTTGGCTGCTTCGAAGCATTGGACCGCCCCGAACAGGTCGTCCGGCCGCGAGGAGGCGACGAAGCCCAGGTTAGTCCTCCCTTCGCGCATAAAACCTGCGGAGTAGACCAAAAATCCGCCGCTCCCTGCGTATTGGAAATCGGCATAGAGGACGGGCTTGCCTGATGTCACCATCGTCTGGGCGACGGGGTTCCAGCAGTTCATCTGATAGACGATATAGCCGTCGATATCTCCGGCCTTGTCTTCTTCCAAGATCTTCTTGGCCTGTTCTTCGCCGGCTGCCAGCGCCGAGAGAAAGGTTAGGTGCTTGAAGCGGTTGGCCAGGGCGGCGTTGGTCCTCTCCATGACCGGGACGAAATCGAATCCTTTGTTGGGCCAGTCGGGGACTTCCTGCTTGGGGCCGTGGAGGGCGTAGACGATCCGGATCTTGGGGCCCTTGCCGCCGGCGGCGCTGAGCCATCTCGGAGCCGCCATGAGCCCGGCCGCTCCGGCACAGGCGGCGCAACCGGTCAAAAACCGACGCCGGCTCATGCCATGAGCGGCGCAGCCGACAGGAATTCTCGAGTCCATGGGATTTTGCTTCATCTCTATCTCCTTTCCGCCAAACCTCCCCCTTCCTTCCCGCAGAATATATATCTGCAGCCGCCCGGCGATGTCAACAAGTCCCTACTTTTTGGGGGCCACCGGAAGGATGATATGGGAAGGATGGTTCTTGTCGTGGTAGATCTTCTGCTCGGCCTTCTGGAGCCTTGTCGCCTTGGCCAGGTTGTCTCCAGTCTGGGCGTTCCGGTCGTATTTAGGAAAGGCCGAGGACGCGATCTGCAGCCGGATGCGGTGACCTTTCTTGAAGGTCTGGCAGGTATTCCACAGGTCCAGAGTAAAGGGATAGACCTTTCCCGGCTCGATCAGCGAGGCCTTGTCCATCCCGCCCCGATAACGGGCGCGAACCATGCCGTCGATCAGCCTCTGGGCGTACCCTTCCGGCCAGACGTCGATGAGCATGCCCATGAAGTCTGTGTCCTTGGCTGTCGAAGACGCGTAGAGCTCGACCTTGATCGGCCCGCAGACGGTCAGGTCTTCGGCCAGGGGCTCGCTGGTGTAGACGAGGACGTCGTCCCGCCGCTCGACCGGACGATAATCCTCGGCGCTCCCGATCTGGGCGAAGGACGGCTCGGTGATGAACGGCACCGGGTGTTCAGGGTCACCGGTGTAAGAATCAGCCGGCTCGGCGGCGGGCAAAGTCGTAGAGAGACTGCCGTCTCCGAACAGGCTGTTCGCCCGGCCTAGGCTGTGCATGTAATAGTTCGTCCACCGGGTTCGGCCGATGGGCCACTCGTTTTCATCCGACCAGGTGTTATCGCCCATGACGAAGATTCTGACCGGCGGCTCGGACAAGATTCCTGTGTCCTTGTCCCTGAGCCAATAGTCGAACCAGCGCAGGAAATAGCCGTTGAGGTCGATCGTCGCGCTCGGCCCGAATTCGACATCGGCGAGCTTGGAGGTCGAGTTGATGGCATGCGGCCAGGGCCCCATTAACATCTTTTGCTTTTTCCGGACGCCTTCGGGTCCTTTGGTTGTCATCCCGATGAAATTGAGCGGCGTGCCGATCTGTTCATCGTCATACCAGCCGGAGATGTGGAGGACGGGCACCTTGACGCGGTCGTACTTGTTCTGGTAGCGGAGGGCCTCCCAATAGTCGTCGACTAGAGGATGGTCTAGGTCCTCCTTCCAATAGGGACTCGGCCGGCCCACCGCTTCGTCCATCGTGTAAAGGGGGAGGTGACTGTGGATTTTGGGCCAGTCCACCGCCTCCATGTTCTGGAGGATATGGCCAGCCGTGAAATGATACCAGCTTATGTCCATGGGCAGATGCGTCCCGGTCGGCCACTCGACGAAGGTGTCGGAAGGCGTCACCATAGCGATCATCGTTGTCAGGTGGGGCGGCTGCAGCACGGCCGTGAGCCATTGGATGCGGCCGTTATAGGAGCCGCCGATCGTGCCGACTTTGCCTGTTGACCAGGACTGAGCGGCGCACCACTCGACGGCGTCGTAGCCATCCTGGCCGTCATTGCGGTAGGGGATAAACCTCCCGTCCGAGTCGCCCCGGCCGCGGACGTCCATGGCCACAAAGACATAACCTCGCTCTACAAAAAAACGGGCGGTTTTTACAGAGCCCGTCTTGGTATAGGGTGTCCGGTTAAGGATGACCGGGAACTTGCCCTCGGCGTCAGGGCGATAGATGTCGGCCGAAAGCTCGACCCCATCGCGCATCTTGACCCTAATATCGAAGTCGATCTTTACGGTGTAGGTTTGTTCTGAAGCCGCGGGCGCTGGCTGGGCTTGTTGCCGTCCGGCCAAGGGCACCCCAGCGATTACCAAGACGATCAGAAAAGTCATGATCTGGATTCGTTTGTGCATCTTATCCCTCCCCGAGCGCTTATATCACAGGCTTGACCGGAGGTCAAAAGAATCAGGAAGGGTTCGATTGCCGATGAGATCGCTAAGCCTGGGCTAAGGACGCCGGCTCATGATGAACCTGGCGTGCTTGAGAATAAGCCGGCTGGGTTGACTCGGCCTGTACTTGGTTATATAAGCGAGAAAGAATTAAATATGGAGGTAAGGGCAATGAACGTCACCAAAGGATTCCTGTCGGTCGCTTCAGCCGTCGTTCTCTTTTCGACGGCGTCTATGTCTCAAGAAGCGGCTAAGCCGGAGGCCGGTCTTTCGGTGCATTATGAGGAGCTCACGGCGCCGGATTTCGTCCTAGCCGTGGCCAAATCAGAAGCCACGTGTGTCATCCCCATCGGCATCCTGGAGAAACACGGCCCTCATCTTCCTCTGGGAACCGACCTGATCGACTGCCGGGAGGTAGCGCTGCGGGCCGCCAAACAGGAGTACACAATAATCTACCCGGCCTACTATGTCGGGCAGATCTTCGAAGCCAAACACCAGCCGGGCACGATCGCCTACAGCACCTGGATGATGCTCGACCTTCTCCAGGAGACGTGCGATGAACTCGGCCGCAACGGGATAAGGAAGATCATCCTGCTCAACGGGCACGGTGGGAACGAATATTTCCTTCGTTTTTTTTGTCAGGCTCAACTCGCTTCAAGAAAAGACTATGCCGTCTATCTGTTCGATCCGGCCGAGGATAGCTCCATGGAAGCGGCCTTGAAAAAATTGCGCAAAACGACGCTCGACGGCCACGCCGGGGAGGAAGAGACCTCGGCCATGCTGGCCAACCGGCCGGATCTGGCTCATGTCGACAGGGCGGGCCAGGAAAGCGGCGAGGACCAGAAGCGGCTCGCCAACCTCAAGCATGCCTACACGGGCATCTGGTGGTACGCCAGTCAGCCCAACCACTATCGCGGAGACGGGAGTTACGGCAACAAAGAGCTGGGAGAACTGATCCTCAAGCTGGAGGCGGGTCTCCTGGCGGAGATGATCCGCTCGGTCAAGGAAGATACGGTTACTCTGGAGCTGCAGAATCAGTTCTTCGACGGGTCGGAGAGACCTCTCAAGACCAAGCAGTAGGTGAGGGCGGCTATTTCGACAGCCGGACGTCCCAGAGCTGCTTGGGGGGCGAGTTGTAGCCATCCATTACGATAGTCCTCTGGGGAGTCAGCTGGATGCTGGCCTGTTCGTAGATCTTGCCGGTTCCCTTTCCTTTGTTGTCGACGTTGAGTTCTACGACCATGAACCCGAAACGGGGGTCGGTGCGCGGGTTCATCTCTACATCCCAGCTCTGTCTCGAGGTGAAGAGGAGGATCTGCCTTCCCTTTTCCGTAGGAATGCTATGGGCCCCGTGGATGATGATCTTGATGCCGCGGCCACCGATGGGGAAGAAGATTCCCTTATTCAAGGCCCGGAAGCCGTCCATAAACGCCTGGTAGCCCTGCTGGCTCATCAGCCCCATAAGGTTGAGTACTTCCTCATCGGTCGAGTAACCGTCAATCGTGATCTTGATCTTTTTCACGCTTTCCGTGTACTGCATGCCGCCACTGAGAACTCTGGCTGTGAATTCCTCTGTCTCTGGGCCAGCGGCACCCGAGCTGAGAAAAGCCGCCACAACGATTCCCATTGATAAGCCGCTGATGAGACGTTTTTTCATGCTCTTCCCCTCCATTCGTTATTCATTTCTCCGAGATCACGACGACTGACCGCACAACAAATTTACACCCTGGGGGGAGTCGCAGGCTCTAGCCTGGATTCCCCTCAGACGCTCTAGATAGAATATATCGCCGAAGGACGAGGAGTGTCAAGGAACAAGCGGCAAATCACTGGCGGCCAGTTTGACGCCTATTCCTGTTTGGAGAGCTCGAGGGCGCGCTTCATCTTGGAGAGGAAGACATCCTTGGACTCGAACCCAGTACCGCGCAGCTCCTCGATCTCGGTTCCGCCGGGCTTCAGGAAGATCAGTGTGGGAACGCCCTTGATGCGGTATTTCTTGTAAAATTCCTTGACCCCGGCGTCCTTATTCGAGGTGAGGTCTGCTTTGAGCATCACGAACTCGCGCGAGGCGGCGATCACTTCGGGCCGGCTGAAGGTGAGTTTGTCTAGCTCCTTGCAGGGGAGGCACCAATCAGCGAAGCTGTCGATGAAGACGGGGCGGCCGGCCGCCGCGGCCAGCTTTTCTTCCGAATAAGGGGCCCAGGCGATGGCATTCATGGGAGCCTCGTTCCTGGCTGCCGCCAGCCCCTCATCCAAGTACCCTTGGACGCCGGAAGAGGCAATGACAAGCGCGAACCCGAAAAAGACGACCCCGATGAGTGTACGGACGTAGCGGAACGTTTTCCCGGGGGTCTGGGTCGGCTCCAGCCAGGCCATATAAAGGCCGGCGACGAGCATGGTCAGAGCCAAGGCGAGATGATAGAGGAGTGTCGTGGGAAACAGCGTCTTGAGGAAATAGATGGCCATGGCGATCAGAATGAATCCGAAGACCTTCCGGACCCAGACCATCCAGGCTCCGGAGCGCGGCAGCTTGTTCAGACTGCCGGAAAAGATGCCAAGGAAAAGGAATGGAACACCCAGGCCCAGGGCCAGGACGAAGAATAGCGAGAAACCGAGAACAACCGAGCCCCGGTTCCCGACATAGGTCAGGAGGCCCAGGATAAAGGGGCCGATGCAGGGAGCGGCCACGATCCCGACCGTAAGCCCCATGAAGAGTGTCCCGAAATAGCCTTTCTGTGATCCGCCGGCAAGCCTGTTGAGGAAGGCCGGCATCCGCAGTTCGTAGACGTCGAACATGCTCAAGGAGAGGAGGAGCATGATCAAGGCGATGAAGACGAGCACGGGTGGGTACTGCAGTGCGGCGCCAAAAAGGCTCCCCGTGAAGGCGGCGATGCTCCCCAGGATGGAGTAGGTGATGGCCATCCCGATGACATAAAGGAGGGCGTGAAGAACGACGCCGCCCTTCTTGCCCTTGGACTGGCCTCCGAAATAGCTGATGGTGATGGGGATGAGGGGATAGACGCAAGGCGTGAGGT